>Ga0315284_10002010_pt1 | contig 29183 bp, 41 predicted proteins | sample YL17G09_16_MG_FD_203696 | JGI IMG/M metagenome (GOLD analysis project Ga0315284, IMG submission 203696) | Sediment microbial communities from Yellowstone Lake, YNP, Wyoming, USA - YL17G09_16 | ecosystem: Environmental > Aquatic > Freshwater > Lake > Sediment | place: USA: Wyoming | collected...
CCGCCGCCGCCGCCGCCGCCGCCGCTGCCCCCGAGCGCTCTTCGGCGCGCCCCCTGCTTCCTCGTCGCCCTGCTCCCGCTGCCCCGGACTCCTCCGACGGCGGCACCGGCGGCGGCGGCGGCGGCGGCGGCGGCCGGCCCTCCGACGGGTCGGGCGGCATGTCCCCGCTGACCCTCGCGGCCATCCTCGCGCTCGCCGACGAGCCCGACCCCGGCGCCCGCCAGGCCTCCCTGGTCCAGGCGATCGGCAGGCTCGAGTTCGAGGCCAGGACGCTCGCGGCGTGGCGAGGCGGCGCCAGGGAGGCCGCGCGCGCCGCCGACCGGGCTCGGGACGAGGCGAGGGAGGCCGCGGCGCGGGAGGAGGCCGCCGTCCACGGCCTGCTCGAGGAGGCCGAGGACGCCGAGAGGATGGCCCGGGGCGCAGAAGAGCGCGCGGAGAGCCTGCGGGTCGCCGCGGCCAGCGCCAAGCGCACGGCCGCCGAGCGCGCGCAGCGCGCCGCGCGGGCGCAGGACGACGCCGAGCGCGCCAGGAGGGTCTACGAGAGCGCCCAGAGGATGCACGACAGGGCCTTTGAGGTTGCCAGGAGGGCGAAGACGTCGCTCACGGCGGCCGCCGCGGAGATCGAGAGGAAGAAGACGCAGGTGTTTGCGCTGCTGGGGATGCCGGGTGGGACGTGAAGAGTGCGGAGCGTTTTTTTGTTTTTTGTTTGTTTTATTTTTTTTGAGCCGGAGAAGAGCAAAGGAGAGGGAGAGGGAGACATAAAGCGACACCGCAAAGGAAACAGCGCCCCTCCTCTCTCCCCTCTTCTTCTTTCTTTTGCTCGTTTTATTGAGCGGAAGAGAGACGGGGAGGGAGAGGGAACGGTCGAGGGCGAAAACGAAGGCAAAACAAAGAAGAAGAAAGAAAGCAGAGAGAGAGAAAGAGAGAAAAAGAAAAAAGCGCAGAGAGAGGAAATGACCTGTTTTTTTTTGTACTGAGCCCACCAGCCCCAAACCCACAAACACAGACACACACACTCACACACCACCCTCGCTCAGCCTTCTCCCCTGTTCAAAGAGCTGCCAGCTCAAACATGTCATTTCCATGGTTGAAACTGTCTGGCTTGCCTGACTGATTTTGAAGGAGTGAGAAGAGGGCAAAGAGGTCGAAGCCCTCAGGGAACGAGAGCAGGAACTACGAAAAAAAATCAAAACCTTTTTTTTCCCTCTCTCTAGCCGTCGCTCGCTCGCTCGCCATCGGGCGATGGCCGCTCTCGTCCTCGTCTGCGGCGGGCCCGCTTCAGGGAAGACGGCCACTGCCCATGCCGTGGCCGCGGCGCTGACAGACGCAGGCATGCGAGTGGTCGTCGTGAGCGAGGAGGGGGACCCGGCGACGCTCTACGCCGGTGAGGTGTTTGGTGCAGAATTGAGTTTCGAGTTTTTTTTCCGTCGACCCTTTCGCTCACCTCGTACCTGCAAAGCAAAAAGAAAAAAAAATGTCACGCCTCTCACCAGACCCGCCCTCGGAGAAGCAGACCCGCGGCGCCCTCCGCTCGCGCGTCGACCGCGCTCTGGCCTCATCAAAGCCCGCTCCGGCCGTCGTCGTCGACGGCTGCAACGTGGTGAAGGGCTTCCGGTACGAGCTCTGGTGCCTGGGGCGGCCGTCGGGCGCGCAGTTCTGCTGCGTCTTCTGCCCCGAGCCCGGGAGCAGCGGCGGCGGCGGCGGCGGCGGCAGCGCTTCTTCCTCCCTTTCTCCTCCCCCTTCGACGGACGATGAGAAAGCGGCCCTCGTCGGGAGGTGGCCCAGGGCGCTGTTCGAGGACCTGGCGGCGAGGGTCGAGCCCCCGGACCCGAGGAACCGCTGGGAGCAGCCGCTCTTCATCGCCGACGCCCGCAGGACCGCGACGGAGGGGACGGAGCGGGCGGGCGGGGCGCTCCCCGTGCGTCCCGCACCGGCCTCGCTCCCCGCCGGGGGGCGAGGGGGAGCGGCCGAGGAGACCGCGGGGTGGCCCCTCGACGCCGTGGCGGCTGCCGTGGTGGCCGCCGTCGCTTCTACCCCGGGGCGCGGCGCCGCGGCGAAGACAAAGGCCGGGAGCGCTCTCGCCGCCGCCGCCGCCGCCGCTTCCAGCCAAGCCTCGACCTCTGCTGCTGCTGCTGCTGCTGCGGCTGCGGCGGCGGCGCCCCTCCGCGAGACTCTCCCCCTGGCCACCGCCTCTGTGGCCCTCCGCCCGGCCAAGTGTACCCTCGCAGCCCGCGTGGCGGGCGCCGACGCGCTGGGAGACCTCGACGCGGCGGCGCAGGCGGTCCTGATGGCGGTGGCAGCGGCGCTGCCGGGGCCGCCTTCGGCTGCGTCGCCGTCGGTGTCGGCTTCGGCGGCGGCTGCAAACGGACGAGAAGCGGCAGCAGCGCGTCCCTGCGAGGCAGCCTCCTTTGCCGCCATCGAGATCCCCCTCTCCCCCGACGCCGACGCCGATGCAGAAGCCGCCGCCGACGGCGCGGGCGACGCAGCGGCACGAGAGCAGCGACGAGGCCGGGACGACCCGCTCACGCTGGCCCTGCGCCGCGCGCCCTCGCTCGCCGAGCTCCGGAGGCACAAGCGCGACTTCCTGAGGGCCGCGACCGCGCCTATGGCTGGGCCGCTGCCGCGCGGGGCCAGGGCAGGGGCGAGAGCCTTCTGCGAGTACCTGAAGAGGCGCGTGGTGTGACGTTGTCTCGAGAGAGACGGGAGAGAGAAAATGTAACAAAAAAGGAAAGAGCACTCGTGAGTTCGTTTCGTTCTTTTTTTTGTTTACACAGAGACAGCTTTCGCTCCTCCTGCTTCTTCTGCTGCCACTTCTTCTGCGACCTCCCCTTCTTTAAGCAAACTTGCCACTGAGTAAAAAAGCCGTCACGAGCCCCGCCACCTCCCTGCTGTCCGCCATGAGCGTGTGCCCGGCGTGGACTGCCGCGAAGTCGTCGGCCGGGATCGGGAGGGCCGTCTCGTCCACGGCGACGGTGCCGTCGTGCGCGCGAGCGGGCCTGCGCCCTTCGCCGCTGCCGCCTCTCCCGCCGCTCCCTCCGACGCGCCCGCCGAAGACGCGCGCCGCGAGCAGCAGCGAGGCAGGGTTGAGCGACCGCGGGGCCGTGCCGGCGATCACGCCGCAGGGTCTCGGCGCGTCGGGCCACTCCCTGGCGATGACCTCGGGCGAGGAGGCGAGGTCGAGGACGGCCGGCCCGAAGAGGAAGCGGAAGAGCCTCCGAACGACCGAGGGCGTCGAGGGTGCGAGCAGGAGCTCTCGGGCGAGGTCCGAGCCCCTGTTGGGCGGCGCCAGGAGGACGGCGCCGAGCCACCGGGGGCCGCCGCCGCCGCCGTCGTTGCCGCCGATGCTGCTGCCGCTGCTGCCGCCGCCCCTGCTGCTGCTCTCGCTCAGCAGGCTCGCGTGCCTGATGATGGGCCCACCCAGAGAGAATGTGACCGCGAACGCCGGCCTCCCCGCGCCGCCGCAGGCCTCCGCGGCCCTGGAGGACACAAACGCCGCGGCGTCGGCGACGGAGAGCTTCGTCGATGGGTACCCTATCGAGGCGGCCCTGAGGCCCGTGGAGGCCTCGAGGCGGGAGGCCAGGCGGGCCATTGAGCGGCGGGTGCGCCCCAGGCCGTGGACGAGGATGATGGTGGTGGACGGCGGTGGTGGCAGCGACGCCGGAGGAGGAGGACAAGGACAAGGAGAAGGCGAGGAGGTCGAGGTCGACGTCGAGGTCGGGGCGAGGAGCGACAAGGACGAAGATTGTATTCGCCGCTGCTCGGCGGGTGATGGTCTTCGGGTGGAGGGCATCGCGCGGTGCATTCGAGAGAGACGACGCCCCTCTCTCGAGGGAGCGGATTGAGAAATCGAGTCGTGAAAGACACGAGAGAGCGCGCGGAAGGACGATGCTTTTTCCTTTCGATCGATGGTGCGAAAGGAGGTCGGTTTTTGAGCCCGCCGACTGTGCAGAATCCAACCATTCTATTTTCCGAGAAGAAGAAAAAACTAAAAACCTCTCGTCTTCGTCGCCTTTGCTCTTCGCTCTCTTCGCCGCTTCTTCGCACACACGCGTCTCTCAGAACGCCCAGTCCCCTCTGCTGCCCATGCTCGTCAACGTCAACGTCAGAGAGAGAGACTGAAAACACCGACCCGCGGAAAGCAGCGAAAAGAAAGACAAAAGACACCGACGCCATTCAGACATCGGCGCCTTGTCGTGAAAAGCATCGAGACCCTCGAGTTCCCGTCGTCGCGCCTCCCTTTTTTCCGACCGTCCCGAAGCGAGGTAAGCAAAAAAGACGCGTGTCCTCGTGCCGCTGAGCATCCCGGAAGGGAGAAACGGAAACGGACTCAGGTCGTCCTGTGCAAGGCAGGCTTCGTTTGATTCCATTTCTTCCTCTCCTCCTCTCACCTTCCTTACTTCTTCCTCCGAACCCTCTCTCTTCCTCTTCTTCTTCTTCGCCCTCCACTCGCTCTTCTTTCCCGCTCTCTCCCGCCCACTTTCTCCTCCGCTTTTCTTCGCACAGGCGCTCACAAACAGAGGCGTCCACAGAAAACCCGAAACGAACATAGATGCCCGTCGCCTCCCCCCTGACCCTCCCGGTCTCGCCACGCTCGCCGCCCGCCGCGACGTCGCCGTTGCCCTTCTCCCCGACGGCGGGCAGCGGCGCCGCACCTCCGCGCGCCTCCGCCTCGGGCCGCCGCGCCTCCACCGACCTCGACCGCATGCACCCCCCCCCAGCAGCGCACCTCAACAGGAACGCGGAGTGGGTCTCCACCGCCGGAGGCTGGGCGTTCATCCTCGTGCTCCTGGCGCTGGGCTGGCTCGCCTCGGCTGCGCTGCTGGGCGACGCCGGGAAGGCGTGGACAGCGATCCACCTCGCGCACGGCGCGCTGACCTTTTACCTCTTCCACTGGATGAAGGGATCGCCCGTGGGCTCCGACCAGGGCAAGTACGACGGCCTGACCTTTTGGGAGCAGCTCGACGACGGCGTGCAGAACACCGCCACGCGCAAGTTCCTGATCTTCCTGCCCGCGCTGACCTTTGCGCTGGCGAGCCACGGGAGCGACTACTCCGCGCAGCCCCTGGGCCTCAATCTGGTGGTGCTCGCGGTGCTGCTGGTGGCGAAGCTTCCCGCGATGCACACGGTCAGGCTGTTTGGGATCAACAGGTGGTGAAATGAGCTGGAGAGGGGGGAGAGAGAGAGAGAGAGAGAGAGAGAGAGAGAGAGAAAAGGAGGAGAAGGAGAAGGAGAGAGAGGAAAGACGAGAAAGACAAGAAAGAGAAGAAAGAGAACGGGAGGTCACTTCCCTCTTCCGCCCCTCAAATTTTTATTTGTCTGCATCAATTGTAAAATCAGGGGTCCACCGCCGCCTCCAAAGAAAGGAGCGGGAAAAAACAGAAGAAAAACTACAGGAGAGCAAAGAGATGATGAGGGCCAGCGTGGCGGCAGAGCAGGTGGAAAAAAGGGCTCAAAAAAGGTCGACACGAAAAAAAAAAAACACTCTTCCTCTTCTTTTTCCTCCTCGTCCCTCTTGCCTTCTTTTATTCTTCGACCTCAAAAAAAACACTTCGCCCCGCGCAGCTCCCTTCCCCCATCTTTTCACGCTTTCTAACCATGGCCGCTGCTTTCGTCACTTCCGGTGAGTCGTCTCCGTTTAGTGTGGAGTCGCGGAGTCGCGGAAGGCGACGGGAGAGGACGGGCGGCGCGTGCCCTGATGCGCTGTCGCCCTCGTGTCGTTTCAATCACTCATCTTCTTCCCCTCTCTCGTGCTCGAAACCCATGCCTCTCCAGCCCGAGCCACTACGGCGATGCGCTCGAACATCCACTCGACGCGATACCCTGCGTTTGCGGCGCCGCACCGCGCGACGTGCGCGGCCGCAGCTGCGCGCAAGGTTTCTGTGTTGACGGCGAAACCCATGCCCGCTTTGTCTTCGCGCCGCTCGAGCTCGACGACAATTCGCGCCGCTATCGCCGAGCCGCAGGCTCCCTCCAAAGTCACGGGCGGCCAGGAGAAGCTCAAGATTGGGATCAACGGTAAGCGGCGGGCGGAGAGTGGAACTAGGGCCGTTATCAGTTGTATGGAGTGCGCTGAGAGCGTTCCAATCGAAACGTCGAGGGCACAGCCCCTCGACGGTTCGGCGCTTTCGACCGTTGCGACCTAGTATCTCTCTTGTCGCTCTCACCTTAACTCCTCTCTGTCTCTGTCTCTGTCTCCCTCTCTCTCTCCCTTTAGGCTTCGGCCGCATCGGCCGCCTCGTCATGCGCGTCTGCCTCGAGCGCGACGACGTCGAGGTGAGGAGACTCCAGGGGCGGATGGAGAGGGAAAAAAAGCAAAGGCCCACTGCCCGTCGTCGCTTAAAATTTCCGTTCACCTCGACCTCCGGGGAAAAAAACTCGACTTCTCAGGTCGTCGCCATCAACGACCCCTTCATCGCCGCGGACTACGCCGCCTACATGCTCAAGTACGACTCGGTGCATTCCGTGCTCTCTGGCCACGAGGTCGGCCACGACGCCGCGGCCTCCTGCCTTGTCGTCGACGGCACCAAGATCCCGGTGACGGCCGAGCGGGACCCGGCGGCGATCCCGTGGGGCGACCTCGGCGCCGAGCTCGTCGTCGAGTCCACGGGGGTCTTCACCTCGGTCGAGGGCGCGTCCAAGCACTTGCAGGGCGGTGCAAAGCGCGTGGTGATATCGGCGCCGTCGGCGGACGCCCCCATGTTCGTCGTCGGCGTCAACTGCGCGGGCCTGCGCGGCGACATGGCGGTCGTGTCGAACGCCTCGTGCACGACCAACTGCCTGGCGCCGCTGGCCAAGGTCGTCAACGACAACTTCGGGATCGAGGAGGGCCTCATGACCACGGTCCACGCCACCACGGCGACGCAGAAGACCGTCGACGGACCCTCGGCCAAGGACTGGCGCGGGGGGCGCGCGGTGCTTTTTATTTGCCTTTTTTTTTTTTTTTTGAGGAGAGGAGCGCGAAAGGAAGAAAAGAAGAAAAGGAAAAAAAGAAGAAAAGGAAAAAAAGGCTCACTCGAAAAAACCCGAAACTCTTCCCCCCTCCCACAAAAAAAAATCTCAAACTCTTCCTCTTCCTCTCCTCTCCCAACCAATCCGAAAAAATAACTCAAAAGCAGGCCGCGACCAACATCATCCCCTCCTCGACGGGAGCCGCCAAGGCCGTGGGGGCCGTGCTCCCGGAGCTCAAGGGCAAGCTCACGGGCATGGCCTTCAGGGTCCCGACGATGGACGTCTCCGTCGTGGACCTCACGGTCCGCCTCGAGAAGGAGGCGAGCTACGAGGAAATCATGGACTGCGTGAGGAAGGCCGCGGCGCCCGGGTCGCCGATGCACGGTACGGTAACACAAAGAGGGGGGGCTCCGAGGGAACCTCCGGGGACGAGGAGAGGAAGGACGGAACTCACTCTCTTTTTCCCTCTCGACCCTTATGATTTCTTCTTCTTTCTTCCACAAAAAAAAAATTACAAGGCATCCTCGGCATCACCAGCGACGCCGTCGTCTCCACCGACTTCATCGGCGACACGCGGTCCTCGATCGTCGACGTGAAGGCCGGCATCGCGCTGTCTCCCAAGTTTGTCAAGCTCGTCAGCTGGTGAGCTCCTTCTTTGTGTTCTTTTTCTTCTTCGGAAAACGAAAGACGAGCGCGGCAGGATGAAGGAAACTGCGCTCTCACCTTCTTTTTCTGTCTCTTAAAAACGTTATCAATCAATCAGGTACGACAACGAGGCCGGCTACGCCACGCGCGTCGTGGACCTCGCCAAGATGGTCCAGGCGGCGATGGTGAAGGCTTAGAAGAAAGGAGCGAGTCGGAGGGTGGTGGTTTAGAAAAGAAATGGTTTTTTAGCGCTAGGAGTGTTTTCTTCTCGTTGTGTGTTTTTGTTTTCATTTTTTGTTTCGTTCTTTATCTTTCGAGGGGACATACATCACAAAAAGCAGCTGCTGCAGCTCTTCCAAAATCGACGCAGGTTTTCATTCAGGTCTCCTTGTTTGGGGATAAACGCGAGCGCGCGCGCAAAAAAGAAAAAAACGATGTGTCAACAAAAAAAAGGAAAGTAAAAAGCGCCACCTTCACATTCAGAAGGAAGCGAAATTCTCTTTCTTTCTCAATTCAGTTCGTTTCGTCTAGTGTCACAGTTTATAATAATTTTCGGAGCGAAGAAGGAGAAGTTAAAGAATGAGGCGAAGGAGAAAAGAAAGAAAGCGATCTTTCAGAGAAACTTGACGCCGACGTCTTCTCCTTCGCCTCCTCCTCCGCTCCCTGCTTCGCCTCCTCCAAACAGCGCCACGGCCTTCTTCACCTCCGCCAGCCACCTGGCCGCCGCCCGCACGAGCTCCCTGTGCGTGCCCGAGAGAGGACACCCCGTGGCGTCTCCGCTCCCGGAGTCGAGCTCGTCCAGCGTCAGCACGGTCCCTCCGCCGCCCGCGCCCGCGCCGCCGCCGCTCAGCCCCGAGTCGCGCGCCCACGCCAGCAGCAGCTCGCCCCATTCGGAGAGGGGCCTCCAGAGGATCAGGGCGCGCTTCGGGCGCGTCGACGGGTCCTCACCGCTGCCGCCTGCACGCGAGTCCAGATCGAGCCATGCCGCCTGGCCGACGGAGACGGCGTCGGCGAGGAAGGCGGCGCGCGCCTCGGCAGGGAGGCGACCTGTTTTGAGTTTTTTTGAGGTTTTTTAAACTTTGTCAGAGAGACAGAGAGAGGGAGAGACGTCTCGGAGTCTTCAGGCTTTTCTTTTGTTCGTGAAAAATTCACAGCCCCTCACGGTTGATCTCCTTGTTGGCGAAGAGCGGGCCGTCGTCGGTCGTCGAGAGCACGAATATCTGTTTTTGTTGTTGTGGAAAGAGGGGAAGAGGGGAAAAAAGGTTGAGCAGAGGGAGTCGAGGCTTTCTCCCACTCTCTCCACTCTCCATCTCTCTCTTACTCTCTCTGACCTTTTTGTGCTTGCAGTAGGCCAGGATCAGGTCCCGCCACAGCGCGCTCTGCTTGGCTCGAGTCTCCTTGATCGGTTGGAGGCTGTTGGTGTTGGAGGAGAGAGGAGAAAAGGGGGGGTCGAGAGGTTGAAGTGCGAGGTCCAAGTGAGTGTCGAGTTGAGAGTTGTGTGGGAACCATTCAACAGCGAGAGTATTCGCTCGCTGTCGCCTTTCCGTTAGGAGTGGCTAGGACCCTGGGCGCGACATGCAAGAAAGGAACACGCACGTGAAGTAGGGAGGGTACGCGTAGAACGCCGGCCACTGGAACGGCTCCGACATTTTCGATTCGACGGGGCAACGGTGATCGAAGAGTGCCTGTTTCCAGTGTTGGCTAGGTTGAGTTTCTTCCATTTTTTCTCTTCGTTTCATTTCCCGCGTAGAGCGGAGGGGGAACTGGTTGCTCTCTCCCTCTCGTTCTCTCGCTCAATCGCAATCATGTACATGCCCCTCGAGGTCGCTCTTGGCGAGCTCGCATTCGCGCCGGTCAACCCCGTGCACGAGGAGGTGGTGAGAAGAAAGAGAGAGCTTTGGTTTTCGACGTCGTGAGCCATTCGTCGTCGTCGTCGTCGTCGTCGTCGTTGTCATCGTCGTCGTCGACAAAACTGTTTTCTCTAACGTTCGATTCCTCCCCTGTCAACTCTCAACCTCGCATTTTCCAGATCACCGTCGCTCGCTTCAGCCACGACGAGGAGCTCTTGTGGACAGGTTAGTCGCCGGAGAGTCGATCAAGAGACAGACGAGACGGAAGGCGCACAATCAATCGGGCGATTGCTGCTCTCGCTCTCGCTCTTCTGCTCACCCCCAGCCTCTTCCAAAAAAAAAAAAAAACCTCCACTTGCAAAAAAATCATCCCTCAGGAACCGACTCCGGCGCCGTCTATGGCACCGCCTGCCCCACCCTCGAGCGGTACTGCACGGCCCGCACGGGAGGGGGCCGCGTCGAGGGGCTCGCCCCGCTTCGCGGCGGGGCCGTCGCCGTCGCCTCGAGGGCCTCGCTTACCGTCCACGCCCCCGGCGGGCGCGCGCTGGCCGCCTTCCGCCCCCCGGACCCGGCCGCGGCCGGCTTCACCTGCGTCGCGCCCCTGCCCGGGTCCGGGGGGCACGTCGTCGTCGCTGGGAGGGCCGGCGCCCCCCTGGTGACGATGGACCTGTCCCGCGCGGGGAGCAAGGCGAGGGGCGGCTTCGTCTCCGAGACGTCGGCCGCCGCCGCGCCAAATGGCGCCGCGGCGCTCGCGGCGGCGCCGCGGGGGCTGCTCGCCGTCGGGACGGCCGACGGGAGGGTCCTGCTCCTGGACCCGCGGGCCGGGTGGAGGCCCGTCGCCGACGTCGCGGCGCACGGCGCGGCGGTCCTGGCCGCGGACTGCTGCAGAGACCTGCTCGCCACGGCGGGCGCCGTCGCCGTCCGGGGCGGGGCCGCCGGCGGCGGCGGCGGCGCGCTCGCGGCAGACCCGATTGTCCGCGTCTTCGACGTGCGCTCCTCGGCGCCGAGGCCGCTGGGCTCCGTGCACTTCGCGCCCAGGGCGATCGACCTGAAGTTTCACCCGCACATCTACGGGACGCTGCTGCTGGCGAGCGCCAACGGCGTCGTGGCGCTGGCGGACGTGGCGGGCTCATCCGGAGGAGGTGAGGGCGTTTTTTCCCTCTGTTCTCTTCGCCTTTTTTCCGTTGCTTTTCGCCTTCCCCCCCCCCTCGTCCCTCTGTTTTCTCTCCCGCCTCCTCACGTCCGAAAAACCTCCGACAAACCTGCCACCCGACCGACCCGACACATCGCACGTCCCCTCTCCAGCCGCCCTCGGAGCGGGCCGCGTCGGCCCCCTGACGCCGATCGACACGGGGGGCGTCCCACTGACCTGCTGCGACGTCGCGCCCTCGGGCGGCCTCGTCGCCGCGGGCTCGGCCGGTGGCTTCGTCCACCTGCTCGGCCGCGGCGACGTTGACCCGGAGACGATGGCCCCGCTCAGCGCCTTCGTCGTCGACCCCTCACTGGAGCCCCCGGCCCCACCGGAGCCCGCGGGAGGCTGGGCGGACCCCGGGCGCTGCCTGCGCGCGCTCCCGTCGCAGCGCGCGCAGGGCCTGCCCGAGGAGGGGCAGCCCGCGCTGGCGCCGCTCGGCGCGTGCGTCGCGCTGGACTACGGCGTCGGCTTCGCGGCCGAGGACGGGCGGCCGCCGCTCTCGGCCTCCTGGGGCGGGGACTCCGGGGACTGGAGCGCGCCGCCGAGGGTCGTCGACCCGGCGCTGCTGGCCGCTGCGCGCAGGGACGACTTCGTCGCGTACGTCCCCAACCCGAAGGCGCGGGCGGGCAGGACGCCGGCCGAGGCGGCAGCGGCCGCGCACGGGATCCGGAACGCGCGCGTCCGGGTCAGGGGCGCGGTCGGGGGGGGGCTGTCGGGCGTGGGAGCGGCCCTGGCGAAGGGAACGGGAAGAGAGGCCTCCTCCTCCTCCTCCGCGGTGGCGGCGGCTGCGGCCGCGGCGGCGAAGAAGAAGAAAAGGGCCGCCGCCGCCACGGGGGGCGCCGCCGCCGGCCGACGGACGGCGCGCCGCCGCCGGCCCGCCGGCTCCCCTCCTCCCGCCTACGACCCCCGCGTCATCACCTCCCCGGAGGCCCAGACCCGCTACGCCGACTTTGACTTCGCCGCGCACAACCCGACCCGCTTCGCCGGCCTCGAGAACGGCATCGCCAACTGCTACGCCAACGCGCTGGTCCAGGCGCTGTTCTACGGCAGCCCCTGGCTCGCCGCCGCGCTCGCGAGGTCGAGGCCCGACGCCGGGTCGGAGTTCTCGCTGCTGGACGAGTGCGGCGCCATCTTCCGCGCGCTCCCGGCGGCGCCCCGAGGGGCGTGCCAGGCCTCGAACCTGCTTCGCGCGCTGCGGGCGAGCAGGGAGGCTGTGGCGCTGGGGCTGGTGGAGGCGCACGCGCAGCGCTCGGCGGCCGGCGGGGCGGCGCTCGGCGCCGCCGCGGGCGACATCGAGGCCGAGGCAGCGAAGGTGGCCAGCCTCGCGAGGCGCGTGCAGAGCCTGGCTCGCTTCCTGCTCGAGGCCATGCACAGGGAGGCCGTGGGGAGGAGGGGCGTGCCGAGGCTGGAGAGCTTGGCTGAGATTGCTGGAGGAGGCGGAGGTAGAGGTGGCGGGAGCGAGGACGACGGCGGCGGCGGCGGCGGCGCTCTCCCCACTTCCGCGCTCGCCGCGGCCTCGGCAGACTCCATCGTCTCGGACGTCTTCGGGATCCCGTTCCGCAGCCGCACGCAGCTCCTGGCCGGGGACAGACGCGTCTCGGAGAAGCCGGGCAGGGTCTTCAGCGTCGAGCTAAGCTACCCGCCGCCGAAGCAGAGGCCCGTGGCTTCGTCGTCGTCGTCGTTGTCGGCGGCGGCGGCGGCGGGGGCACCCGGGGGAAGCGGCGCGCCCGCTGCTGCCCTCCCTTCTGCCGGGGCTGCCCCAATCCCTGCCGCTCTCTCCTCTTCCGAGTCTTCGACCTATCCGATCGACGCCTCGCGCCCGTCGTTCGCGGGGCTGCTGGAGGGGGCGCTCAAGGCCGAGGCCGCTGCTCACAGGGCGTGGTTTGATGACAAGGTGAGATCGTTTATTTTTTTCCCTCTCGTTTCCGAGGTCTCGAGGCCGGGGGCGACGGCGGGAGAGGAAAAAAAAACTCACTTTTTTTATTCTCTCTCCACCAAAACAGGCGGGCTACGCTTTTGTCTCCTCCTCGAGGGCCCCGACGTCGCTCCCGGCCGTTTTGGTTGTCAGCACGGGCCTGCATGACCGCGCGGATCTGGCGTGGTGGGCTCCCTACCTGGAAAAGGGCGCGGCGGCGAGGAGGGAGGGGCGCGGCGTCGGCGCTCCTCCTCAAGGCTTCTTCGCCGCCTCCGCCGCCGCTTCCGCAGACGCGAAAAAAGAAGCCCCCGCCGTTTCTCCCTCCGAGCCCGAGCCCTGGCTCCCTGCCGCGGTGACCGTTGAGGTCGACTCTGCGGCTTGGGACGTGCGCGTGAAGCAGGGGAGGAGCGTCGGCGACTTGGTGGCGAGCGCGGAGGAGGCGGGGGCGGGGAAGGGAGCGCCCGCCGCTGCCGACGGTGGCGGCGTGAGCGGCGACAGCGACGCTCCCAAGAAACCCGAGAGCTCGCTCCGCGCCACCTACGAGCTGACGTCCGTCGTGGCGCACCTTGAAGACCCGGAAACGGACGACGAAGATGACGACGAGGAAGAGGAGGAAGGCGAGGACGGCGGGAGCGGCGGCGACAGCGACCGGGACGGCTCCGACGCCGGCGGCCGAGGCCTCCGTGCGCCCCCCTCCCGCTCCGTGCGTTTCTTCTCCGCCGCCTCGGCCTCCTCGAGGGGCGACGGGGAGGGTCACCTCGTCACGCACGTGCGCGTTCCCGCGAGCTACCTGGACTCGACCTCCGGGATCTTCGCCGCCGGGGCGGGCAAAGAGGGAAAGGCCAAGGAGGAGGAAGGGAAGGAGGAGGAAGGGAACGCGGAGGAGGGGGGCGTCACCGGCGAGAGGAGCGGCGGCGGCGTAGAAGCCGACGAGAGCGCCACACCGACCTGGCTGCTCATCAACGACTTTGCGATCATCCCCACGGACGCAAAGGAGCCCCGAAGGACCTACGGGAGCGCCAAGGCCCCCGCGCTGCTGATGTTCACGCGGGTGGAAGAAGCGGGAGACGAGGCGGCGGGAGCAAATGTTGCTGCTGTTGCTGCTGCAGCTCAAACTCCTCCCCAGCCCCAGCCTCGCAGGCCCTTGCCGCCGCCGCCGCCGCCGCCGCCGGTCAGGCCGGCTCGCCTGCTCAGCGATGCCGAGTTCGTCTCTCTCTGCGCTGGCGGCGAAGTCGGTAGCAGAAGCGCCGCGGCTGCCGCCGCTGCTTCTGCTGCCGCCGCTGCTGCCGCTGCCGCCGCCGCTCCCTCGTCGTTCGTCCCCTTTGGCCTCGACGAGCTGCCGCGGCCGGGAGACCTCTTCGGCCTCGACGCCGAGTTCGTCGCCCTGGCCCCGGCCCTGCGCGAGATGAGGACTGACGGGGAGATCGTGGAGACGAGGCCGGCAAGGCTCGGGCTCGCCAGGGTCTCCGTCGTCCGCGGGGGCAGGGACGGCGGGCCTTCTTCCTCCGCTCCTCCTCCCCCCCTTCTCAACGTCCCGGCCATCGACGACTACATCCGGCAGAACGAGCCCGTGTTCGACTACCTGACGCGCTGGTCGGGGCTGCGACCGGCCGACCTCGACCCGGCCTCGACGCTCGCGCGCGGCGGCGCGCCGCTCGCGACGCTCAAGGAGGCCTACGCCAAGCTGGCGCACCTGGTCGCCGCCGGGGCCACCTTCGTCGGCCACGGCCTGGCCCAGGACTTCCGCATGATCAACATCGTGGTACCGCCCGACCAGGTCGTCGACACCGTCCACCTGTTCCACCTGGGAGAGGAGGCGAGGAGGGGAGAGGTCGGAGGAGGTGGAGGGCGGGGGGGAGAAGACGGAGGGGAGGGGACGAAGAGGTCGTCGGCGGCGGCGGCTCCGGGCAGCAGCAGCTGCACCAGCGGCAAGCCCAACAGCCGCGGCCGCAAGCTCAGCCTCCGCTTCCTGGTCTCCCGCCTGCTGGGCAACGCGGACTTCCAGTCGAGCGAGCACGACTCCGTCGAGGACGCCAGGGCCGCGCTGGCGCTCTACGAGAAGTGGCGCGAGCTCAAGAGGGAAGGGAAGCTCGAGGAGACGCTCGAGGCGCTCTACGAGTACGGGCGCAGCCACGGCTTCGACCCGAGCGCGAACTCGAGCTCGGGGGGCGGGGTCGTCTTTGGGCAGTGACGATGGGGGTGCGACGGGTTGCTGGGTTGCTATTCTCTCTCTCTCTCTCTCTCACTCTCTCTCTCTCTCTCTGTTTGTTGGGGAGCGGGAGAGCAAGTGTAAGCACGTCCGCCGTGGAGAAGGAAGAAGAAAAAACAACTTCACCGCGAAGAGGAGGGGGAAATAACTAGCTCCTCACTTTCAAAACACTCGACCTTTGTTCTTCTCTTTGACGAATACCAAAGCGAGCTGCGCTGTCTTTGCCACAGACAAAACCGCCGTGGTCCCTGAAAACGCAATCATATTTGCGAAGCTCTCGATTTGCAGCTCAGCGCGGGCCACCGGAAGCAGCAAAGGCGTCGACAATTGGACGATGACGATGCTGATCCGCCGAAATAGCTGGCTGACCACGTGCCGGCGGCATTCCCTCGTCCGACATGTCGCCCTTTGCTTTCTCGTTTTTTCACTAATCCTCGCCACTCCTCCGGCACTGGCGTTCGCCGCCGGAGATCCCCCGGGAGCAAAAGGTACGAATACGAATCGGCGGATAGCGTGGCAATTGAGGGTGGAACAGATGTGACGTTCTGTTCCTTCTTCCTCGACCTCGACATTTGGCTGACCTCGACCTCGTTGACCTCGACGTTTCCCTTTCCCGCTTTTTTCTTCTTGAAAACCCACGACGACCACAGATTGGATGAACAGCCCGCTGGTGGGCGGCGGCGTCGCACCCGTTGGAGAAACGGAGGTGTTTTTTTCTGCGTTTCTGGATCGAGTGCTTGCGGTATGTGGAGGATTCTTTTTCGCGACGGATCGCAGTTCCAACCCCGCAACGGCGAAGGCGTCGGCGACCATACTTTAAAAAAATCGTTTTCTTCTCCTCCAACTGCTCTTCCCGAAACCCCTGAAACACACAAACAGCTCGACGAGAAGAAGTACGTCTTCGAAGTCTCCATGTACTTATTCCTGAGCTGGGTCGACCCCAGGGCCCCGCAAGAAGTCTCCAAGGCAACCAACGAGACGACCGCCGAGGGCGGGAGGGACTGCGCCCGTGCGTTGTCTTTCAGTTTTTTCTAGTTTTTTTCTTTCTCTCTCTTTTCTCGAGCGCGCACGCCGTCACTTTGACTCATCTCCGCGATCCTAAAAAACAACAAACAACGCACGATAAACACAACAACCATCAGGTCTCTGCATCGGCCAGCGCGCGCCCTCGGAAGTGTCCCAGTGCTGCGACTCGCTCTGGCTGCCGTCGTTCGTCATCCGCAACGCCGACGAGATGCCGCAGGGCCGGCTGCAGCCTTATTATATAGCCGTCAACGACGACAGCGGCGTGGTGACCTGGCGCATGGAGTTCAGAAGCAACTTCTACACGTCGCTGGACGTGCAGGCGTTTGTGAGTTTTTTGGTTTTTTTGGTTTTGGAGGTGGCGGTGGCAGTGGTGGTTGTGGTAGCTTGGGGTGAAGAGAAAAAGAGCAACACTCACCTCCTTTCTCTCTCTCTGTCGAACTTCCCAATCATTCGACAACGCAGCCCTTCGATTCTCAGGTGGGGGTTTTCAAGTATTTTTGGTTTTGCGGAGAGATGAGAGAGGGAGCGGGAAAACAAACGAAAAGCTCACTCCCTTCCTCTCCTTCCTTCTCCTTTGTCTTCCTTTTTACCCTTGCAGCGCCTCGAAATCCTTCTGCAATATCTGAACTTGAACCCGGAACAAAGCAGAGTCAAGGTAATTCTGGCGGCGGGGCGTGTTTTCTTTTTCCACGACGAGAAAGAAGACGCAAAGAGAAGGAGAGGAAATGTTTTTCCCCACCTTGTCTCAAACTCACTCTCTTCTTCTTCTCTTGCTCCCTTCTCTCTCTCTCTCTCTCTCTCTCAACATCAGGTCACGCCGTCGGCCAGGGGTCTCCATTTGTTCTCTATGGGGTAAGAATGCCTCTATAAAACAACGAATAACAACGAGAAAACGGAAATGTCTTTCGACGACACCAGGAGAAGAAGAAAAGAACTCACTTTTCTTTTTGTTTTGTTTTAATTTATTGCCAAACAGGTGGGGCGACGACCTCTCGAGCTTCAAGACCAAGAGCCTGCTTCTGGAAGTGTGGTCGACGGCGTTTTCGAAGCAATTCAACAGGGTGAGTCGCTAGGGAGCGAGGGAGCGAGGGGGAGAGAGAGAGAGGAAGTCGGAAGGGAGCGAAAACTTATCTTCTCTCACCCCCCTCAGAACACGAAAACCACCGACGTCTCCGACCCCGCATTCGACCCGAAGGCCGTGGGCCAAGTCGTTCAAGCTAGCAACGCCCGCGACCCGGCCCCTCTGGTGCCCGCGCTGGCCAGCGGCAAGCCCGCCTTCGGCGAGAGCATCGAGGTCGTCAACGTCATCGTCGTCATCGTCCTCGAGAGGCTCTGGCAGTACTTCATCATTTCCGCCGTCGTCCCCGTCCTGACGGCGACTCTTTTGTCCTTCGTTGTCTTCGCCGTGCCTCCGAACAAGATCGACACCCGGCTGCAGACCGCAACTGGGCTCTTTTTGTCCCTCATCGCAATCCAGGTTAGTGCACGCACGAGGGGGGAAAGAGGAGAGAGAGGAAAAGCGTGAGCAGCGAAGAAACGAACACCTCTTAAACTTTCATCTTTCCCATTCGAAAAAACCGGCAACTCGCACAGTTTGTTATCGAAGGGGACCTGCCCAAGAGCAGCTACGTCATCCCGGTAAGATTTCATTTACGGAGAGCCAGTGGTGAAACGGGTCCAGAGAACGAAACGCCCGAGGAAACGAAACTGACCGCGACCTCTACCCCCCTCGGCTCGAAAAAAACAAATAACTTGCACAGACGCGCATGCTCGTCCTGGCCTCCTACGTCTGCCTCGGCCTCATCGCCATCGAGTCCCTCGTCGTCTTCAACATCTGGAACTGGCCCGAGGTGCGCTCGCGACTCGAAGGGAGGCGCGCGGCCGTCAAGCGGCACACGCAGATGCTGAAGCTGAGGATGGCGATGAGCGCCCGCAACGCCTCCGGCGGGCCCCGGAGGTCGATTTCGCTGTCGCGTCTCTGGAACAAAGGGGGGGGTGCCTCCGAGGGCGGGGACAGCGGTTGCGACATCGGGAGGGGTGAGGGGGAGCGGGGCGGCGAGAGGGGCTGGGCGAGCCAGCTGATGTCGTCGATCGCCCGGAAGCGGTCTGCAACGGGAGGCGGCGGCGGCGGGGTCGGCCGCGGGAGAGGCGTTGGCGGCTCGCGCGGCGCCGCGAACGACGGCGGCGGCGGCGACGACGGCGAAAACGGCGACGGCTCCCCCCGCGATAGGAGGGCTCTCGCGGGCGGCCGCCGCGGCGGAGCTGTCGCGGACTCCCCGGCCGCCGGCGACGGAGGAGCGGCGACAGGAGGCGCCTCTGGCAGCTCCGGCGCGGGGCAGCTGCCTCTGCCCCTGCCGCCGCGAAATGGGGCAGTCGCGCCGCCGCGGGCCTCTTTCTCCGCCACCGCCGCCGCCGCCGCCCCCCCGTCGGGGGCCTCCCCGCCCGCTGCCGGCGGCGGAGACGCCCTCTTCCTCGAGTCGGAGCTCGAAAAGGCGCTCTTCCACTGGCGCGCCTGGAAGATCGACGTCGTGAGCTTTTACGTGATCGGGTCCCTCTACCTCCTCGTCGCGGTGCTCATATTCGTGGGCAGCATCATGGCGTCGAGGAAGAGCGCGCGCAGCGTTTCGTACGCCTCTTGACCATGTTGTAAACTTAGACCTCGCGGAAACAGGTTGAAAAGAAAGAACCTAAGGCTTCTCCCCTCTCAAAAGAGAGAAGAGAGGTCGCGTGGAAAAAAACAGTTGATCGATCACTCACCACTTTCTCCTTCTCGTCCCACCGCACCCCCTCTCGACCGCGCCTGGCGAGCCAACCATCGCTTCAGCAATCGAAGAGGTCATGTCGCGCGGTCTCACTCTCGCCGTGCACGATAGTATTCGCGAGAGCCGAGGCGGCTGCGAGCGCGGTCCGTTTTGTCATCGACGACTGCGATGGCTAGCGGCGTCGGTCTTTGCATCGATGGTGTTGCTCTCCCTTTTCGGGCCCCAGGGAACGCTGGCGGAGCCTGGAAGCAAAGGTACTTATGGGACAGTGTAAACAATGATAAGATCTCCAATCTCTACTGAGGCGATTGGAACGAAAAGCCTCGCCGCGAGCTGGCGAAGCGGCGAACGAGAATGAGGGAAAGCATTGCCTCAGACTCAACCGGAACTCAACCTCTCGACCTCAAGCGAGACCTCGGTCGAAAAAAAAAAACCCAAAAACAGACTACATCGACCCGATCTTCACCGGCGGAGGGATCCACCCGCCTAACGACACCACTATCTTCATGGTGAGCGATGAGGCCAGAGGGGAGTGGAGAAAGCACAAGACAGTGAACGAGGCAACCCTTTGAGGGAAGATAACCCGCTCACCCCCCCACCCGAAACCCGCGCCTCCTCCCACCCGAAACCCGCGCCTCCTCCCACCCGAAACCCGCGCCTCCTCCCACCCGAAACCCGCGCCTCCGCCCCGCCGCAAACGATTCCAGTCCGTCTATCTCGATCGCTTGATCGACGTCAATGAGGTCAACTACATGTGAGAGCCGTGCTCTGCTTTGAGAGCGAGTGAGAAGAGACGCAAAATGAGATAAGAAGAGGCAGCCTCACGCGCTCACTTCCTCTTTCCCGTCTTCTTCATTTCTCTCTCTCTCCCCCCTCCTTTTTTTACCATATTCATCAGGTACTCCGCGTGCTTCTACTTCCTTCTCTCCTGGGTCGACACGCGCGCTCCCGGGGACGTCGTCTCCGCGTCGGCGGCGATAGAGGCCGACCCGACTAAGAAGTGCGAGCGCCTCTGCAACCGGCAGCAGAGCCCGCCTCCCGGCGCGCTCTGCTGCGACTCGCTCTGGCTGCCGACGATCCTGGTCCGGAACATCAACGAGCTCCCGCAGGGGCGCACGCAGCCGTCGTACATCACCGTCACACCGGAGGGCGTCGTCACGTGGAGGGTGGAGGTCAGAGCCGACCTGTACACGACGCTCGACCTCGTCGCGTTCCCCTTCGACCGGCAGTCGCTGGACGTGGTTCTCCAGATCCTGGGGCGGCGCGGCGAGTCCGCGGTGAGGGTCGTCCCGAGCGCGACCGGAACAAAGCTCTTCCTCGCCGGCACGGGCGACGACCTGTCGCGCTTCACCGTCACGGGGATTCGAATTTACGCCCACGAGCCGTCGTCGTGGTCGGAGCAGTTTGATGACAAGAAGCTCAAGAATCTGCGCACCTACAGCGCGTGGGACGACCCGGCCCCCGTCGTCCCCTTGCCCGCGGGCGCGCTCCTCCCCAACGGCAGCGTTTCCAAGGTCAGCGCCGCTCCAAAGTACGGCGCCGACTTCACCGTCACGGAGGTCGTCGTCGCGGTCATAATTTCCAGAAACAGCCTCTTCGACTCGCTCAACATCATCCTGCCCGTCGTCGTCTGCACGTGCATCTCTCTTTTGACCTTTTTCGTCGAGCCGGAAAAGCTCGACACGCGGCTGCAGATCATCATCACGCTGTTCCTGAGCCTCGTCGCGATCCAGTTCGTCGTCGAGAGCGAGCTCCCCTCGTCGAGCTACGTCCTGCCGACGCGGCAGCTGGTCATCTACCTCGTCCTGCTGCTCGTCTGCTTCGAGGCGCTCGTCGTCTACAACGTCTCGAGCTGGGAGCGCGTATTCAACTGGTTCCAGGGGATGCGGCGGGCCAAGAGCGCGCGCGCGTCGCTGGTCGCGGCGCAGCAGCGGCGCGAGGAGGACAAGGCCGCTGCCGCCGCGGCGGCCGACGGAGTGAGAGCTGCCTCCGCTGCTGCTGCTGCTGCTGCGGCCGACACCGAGCAAGAGGAGAGTGCGGCGGCTCTGGGGGCCTTTGCCGCGTCTTCTTCTCCGAGAGCGGTGGCGGAGGGAGGTGAGCAGCGCGGCAAGAACGAAGCGCCGAAAGCAGCAGCAGCCAAAGGAGCGCGCTCGCCGACGCAGCAACAGTTGGATCCCCGCCCTTCGCTCAGCAGCCTCTCGGGCTCGTTCGCGCGCTCGTTCGGGCTTCCGCGAGGGTCGCCGTGGTCATGGAGCGGGAGGAAAAGGCGAGGGAGTGGCCCGAACGCCTCTGCTGCTGCTGCGCCTTCCGGGGGAGGGCGGAGAGAAGCGGGCAGAGAGCTCGGCGACGTCGACGACTTTGCCCTGGGCGGAAGAGGCGCGAACGAGGGCAGCGAGGGCACCATCGCCCGCGCCCGCAGGCGCCGCCAGGACATCGCGAGGCAGCTCGACGCCGATGCGCGCGAGTCGTGGTACGCCTATGTGGCATGGAGGTGAGTAGTTTTGGGTTTTGAGGAAAAAAATGAGTTTTTTAGTTTTCGACCTCGATCTCGACGAGAGGCCAGCCGACGCTCACATCAATTCTCTCTCTGTCTCCTCTTTTTCCTTCTCTCTTCTCTCTCTCTCTCTCTCTCTCGCTCATTCGTACAGAATCGACATGACTTGCGCTCTCGTGCTCGCGATCGTCTACATCCTCGTCGTTGTCCTCATCTTCGCGCTCGGCGTCGCGCGCGCGCCGAGTGAGTGCGAGCTGTCGGGGCAGGACCGCGCGCTGTGCGAGTCCACAAGCGCCGCGATCCAGAACACGGGGCGGGACAGCGGGTTCGGCGGAGTGCACCATCCGCACAACGGGTAGAAAGGAGAGATCCCGAATCCTTGGGGCGTTGACAGCTCTGGAGAGAGAGAGAGGAGAGAGGGAAGAGGAGAGAAAGCCGAGGGCGCTCGACTTTTTCGTTGTCTTGTCTCAGTTTTTCTTTTTCCTGCTCTCTGGTATCCTTGCCGCCTCTCGCAGCTCATATAGACGCGCGTGCGTCCTTCCTCTGCGCTCTTTCATATAAAATAAAGAGTGGTTGAAGAAAGTTTCTTGTTTTACGGAAAAGGCAAGGAACAAAAAAAATAAAAAACGCTTGAGTTTGAAAACCAAAGACTCAAGGTTTTATCGGATTCTCAGCTCAGCACCTTGCCGCACATCGCCTCGGCGCCCCGCCAGTCAACTGTCTCGAGGACCTCGAGACCGGCACCTTCGCCGCTGCCGCCGCCGCCCTCTTTCCCTCCTCCTACTATGTCTCCCTCCTCGCCTCGTCCTCCTCCTCCTACTCCCTCGCCGCCGATCTCCAGCGCTCTCAGGGCGGCTGTCTCCCTCCTCGCGCGGGCCACGTCGCGCACCGTCGTCCTCGCCATGTCCTCCAGCGGCATGTGCCCGCCCGTGAATGGGTCCTCGAGGGCCGTCGACAGCTCGGCGAGGCCCAGGAGGAGCACGCAGACGAAGAGGTGAAGCAGCATGCGGACCATGATGGTGAACGAGACGCTGAAAATGTCATCGTCAAATAAATCTCCAGCAATATCGCCGCCGCGGCCCAGCGTCAGGCTGGCGAGCGGGTAGAGCATGAGGAAGACCTGCGTGACACCGTTGCTCGTGAGGGAGATCTGGAGTAGATTTTTTTGTGGACAGAGAGAGAGGGAAAGAGTGAGTGTGTTTTGTTTCTTTTCGTTAAAGATTAGCTCTCTCTCGCGCGCTTTCGCTCTCTAAAAAAAAAAACGTACGGAAGCGGGCAGGTTTTGGAATTTTACTCCGGTGCAGGTCCCAGCCGCCGCGTTGCCCTGGCGGATGAGCTCGTTGGATACCATGGGGTCGAGAATCATCCCAGCGAGGCTTCCGGAAGAAGAAGACGACGACGAACTACACTGTTTTTTTGAAGTTTTTTTTTCGCGCGAAGTCGAGACTCTCGACGGTGAGTTTTTTTTCTCTGACTCTCTCCCTCCCTCCCTCCCTCCCTCCCTCCCGCGCGCTTCTCTCTCCCTCTCTCTATCTCTCTAGCACCCAAAAAAGCAACTAATCGAATTAAAAACTCACCTCAGAGACCAGCTGGGGACCGTCGACCATCAAAAGCCGCGTCAGCCTGTGCATCACAAGCTGCCTTCCCTTTGGCGTCCCCTTGTAAAGTTCGAGCTCCCTCGGCTTGAGCAGCTTCGTGGCCGCAGGGTGGAGTGCGGCAGAGTCGGTGCAGACCTGCATGACCGAGAACTGCCACACCGTGGCCCAGCGGGAGAGGTCCTCGCAGAGGAGCTGGAGTTTTGTCCTCTTGGCCGCCGCGACGACAGAACCTTCGCCTTGGCCGTCACTCGCGGCCGGAAGCGCCGCTGCGGCGACGTCGAGCCAGGCGCCGGCGCGGTGCGTGATCCCAACTGCGAGCGTGCCCAGGCTCATAAACGCCTTCCTGCACTCCCACCACCTTTTTTTTGTTATTTAGAGAGGAGATTGAGAGGGGAGAGGGTTTCAAAAGAGAGCGGCGTGAGAAAGACAGGGGGAGAGCGCGAGAGAGAAAGAGAAAGAAAGAAGAGGTTGGCATCAGCAGCGAGTTGTTCCTCCTCTTCTCTGCCTGTTCCCTTACCTTTCGTACACCCGCCCCAGCCTCAGCGTCAGCAGCAGCGCGATAGCGAACAGCGAGAGTCGAAAAACCGCGTCGAGCGACCCCGTGACCGACTCGGAGAGCGTCGGGAACAGCGAGAAGATCGCGGGCGGGTTCTTGTCCCCTCGGGCGACGGCTTGCTTGTGGTTGCGCGTGGTGATGCACTCCAAGATGTGGTCCAAGGCGACGAGGGCATAGACTGTGTATTATTATTTGGTGAAGGAGAGGGAGAGAGAAGAGAGAGAGAGAGTTTTGGAGGAAAAAGGTTTGTGAGTTGAAGAAAAAGAGCGCAAAACACCCTGAAAAAGTCTATCTCCCTCTTTTCTCTCCTACCAATGAAATTCAGCACCAGCGGCGGCCAGATCCTCTTAATAAGGTACAGAGGAGGCCCGACGTAGAACACCATCCCTTCGACGAAGCGCCAGCGCGAGCGCAGCGACGCCCACTGCGGGGCTCGGGTCTGTTTGTCGTGGTTTTTGAAGAGGTGATGAGTAAAAAGAAACGCCCCTCCTTCCCCCTCCCTCCCTCTCTTCTCTCTCCTCTCTTTCCAAAACGACAACAACTACTACGAAAAACGCACCTTGACGCTCCAGACATTGGCTCGCTTGGCGTTGGCAAACCACGGGTGCGGCTTCTTCTTGCCCCTTTTCGAAGTCGGAGGTCGAGGTTGTTGTGGCGACGACGAAGCCTGAGCGGCGGGGGAATCGCCGCCGTTGATGCTCGCCACAGGAGCTCGCCGCATGCGCAGCTCCTCCGCTGCGGCAGTGACCTTGCCGGTCTCAGGATCGAACATTGATGCGTCTCGAGAGAGTGTGTCAAGAAATCATGCAGAAGCCTGAACTCGGGTTGCGGAGCGTTTGCACGCGGGAGCAAGCGAGAGAGAGAGAGAGAGAGCGACGGAGTTTTTTCTCGCGATTGACAGGCGAGAGTTGAGAAGTGGAAGGAAAACCAATCCTCAACCTCAACAAAGCGAAAAAAATAACGTTCTCTTCCTCTTCTTCGCATTCTTTCATATAACTTTCCATCCCGGGTCTGCTTCGCTCAAGAGCTTCCAGCCTCTCGCTGGCCTTCCACCGGGCGCCTCCTCGGCATGGCTAGATCTCTCCAAGTGCCGGCTGGCCCCGGGCGAAGAACGACTACAGCAACGACATGTCCCTGCCAACGTCGCCGCCCGCGCAAGACAAGGGAGGCCGCCCGCGCTGCCCGCTCGCGCCCCTGATCGTCGCGCTTCTGCTCTTTTACGCACGAGAAGCGCGAGCTTTCCCCGGAGAGAAAGACGAGGAGCTCTAAAGGCGCTGCCTTGGAGAGAAAGACGGAGAGAGAGGAAGCAGTTGAATTCAGCCCTCTCGGCCTCAGCCTCGACACTCGACCCTTACCTCCCTCTCGTCGCCGCCGCCGCCGCCTCTTCCTCTCTCGTTCCATTTCTCGTCTTCCGCTGCGTTGAGACAGGGAGACTGATATCGCGACCTGCAGAGGTGCTCTCGCGTGGAAAGAGCCAAAAGAACGGGACGAAACGAAAACTCCAAAAAAACTCGACCGTTTTGCGGGACCACTTCGTGGCGACTGTCTGACAGTCAACTATTCTTATTCTTTTGGATCTGGCTTCAAAAAAGAGCAGATTGCACCCCTTTATTTCTCCAACTCTAACGGTGCCCTCCCTCTTCACGCTTGCGCCCCTGCCCCCGCACATACACAATTTCCCCCGCTGTCTACAATAATGTTAAAGCTCGTCACTCTGCTGGTTCTCGTGATCGCCCTGATCGCCGGCGCCTTCGCCCAGGAGCACACGACAATCGCTGCGGCGCCGGCGTAGGCTCCCCACCGCGCCGCCGCTCCTTCGCCCGCGCCCGCTGCTTCCAAGGTGAATAAATACCGCTTTCGCTTTCTCTTTTTTTTCGATATTGGCTGCAATGTTCGCTTCGCGATCCGTTACCTTGAAAGAGTTACGAGAAAGGCCCGCCGCGAGCCCCGACTAGCTGGCCCAGGTTGAAGGCGTGATCTGTTGCTGTCACACGCTTTGCTTCGGCTGTCAACGTTTCCTCTCTCTCTCCATTGCCGCGGCATGCTCCCCCTCTCCGGGTCTCGTTTCACGCGTATTCGCGCTCCACGGATGCTTTTGTAGGGATTCCCAAGTCTCGGTGCCTTTTGTACTCGGCTTCGCCTTTTCTCTCGCTCTCTCTCTCTCGCACACGTGCTTCCTCACTCACTGTCTCCGCCTCGTTCCAACCTCTCTCTCTCTTTCTACAGCGTCTTCCCTGGCGAGCTCGAACGCATCCGCGTCTGGCTCCGCGACTACAAGAAACCCGACGGCTATCCCGAGAACAAGTTCGGGTGAGTTAGGAGGAGGAAACGAGTTTGTGTTCGCGTTTTTATTTCCTCCTCCCGCGCGGCTCGGCCTCCGTCTCTCACCCCTGATCTCTCTCTCTCCCCCCTCCTACTCTCAAAAAACAGCTACAACAACACGGTGCAGCCGAGGCAGCTCGCCCTCGAAGTCATCAAGGAGACCAACGGCTACTGGAAGGACCTCGTGATGGGTAGGACCGCAAACGACTTGAAGATGGCGTTTTAGAATAAGATGAACAAGAGGAGGGGGGAGGAGGGTGGATTTTTTTTTCTATTCTCCAGGGCCGTTTCTTCGGGCCTTGTCACCGCCGCCAATTTTCTTCCTTCAACGTGAGAAAGACTTGGCCTCACTTTCTTAAATTGGCAGAGTTTTTCGGCAACGTACGCGTTGCTCTTCATTGGACGCTCTTACTCGAGTGTCATCTGTAAAAATAAGCAGCAGCTGCTGTCCCTCCTCCTTGTTTCTTTTGGGCTTTAGGCCCCCCCTCTCTTCCGCCGTCCTCTCGGCCGCTGAGGGGCACCGCTACGCATTCGCGGCGTGGTGGGTAGACTGCGCCAGCCGGTTTTTGGCTCCTCCTCTCCGGCTGAGGCAGCCTTGGCGCTGGAAGACGAGCGGAACGGAGCTTGAAGAGTTTTTTGTTTTCCTTGTTCGAGTGTGTGAATAAAAAAAAATGTTTGACACTGGCTAGCTCGAAAGAGAGCAACATTCCAACCCATTCTTTCCCGCCTCGGCGCTTGCTTTGGAGCTTGCGTTACGCATCGGGCAGGCGCCTCTCGATCAATCCAAACGCTCTCGGATCGCGATTGAGACCGCTTGAGCCTCCGCGATACGGGCAACGCGAGGGAGGCATGTCGCCATCGTCACTTTCGACCCGGCGATGGTGGCGACGACGAGTGCCGTCAATCGCCCTCGCGCTTCTCGCAGCTGTGTTTCTTTCTCGCGGCGCCCAGGCAATGATCGGAGATAAAGGTGTGCGCGATACAGAGACAGAGAGAGCTGGTGTCGAGTGCGATCCGGAAGCCTGGCGAAGCAGGGAAAAAGAGCCGACTTTGTTTCTAATGCTCACTTCCGTTCTCCGTCCCTCGACCCTCGACCTCGACCCCCCAAAAAAAAAAATCAAGACTACGTCGACAGCCCCTTCACGGGCCAGGGGGTGCCCCCACCTGGTGTAGAGACCACCCTCTTCATGGTGAGTACAGGGAAAGAAAGAAAATACAAAAAAGAGGGAAAGAAAGAGAAAGGCGGGGGCCCCAAAAACTCACCCCACCCGTCGCTCTCAAAAAAACCCGAATTAAAAAAACTCAGTCGACCTACCTCGACCGCCTCATCTCCGTCGACGAAAAGAACTACATCTTCTCCGTCACGCTGTACTTTCACCTGAGCTGGACCGACCTGCGCGCCCCTGCGGCGGTCGTCGCCGCCACCGCGAGGATGAACGAGAAGTCGGCCGTCGGCGACGGCGGCGCGGGCTGCGACAGACCGTGCTCGGGGCAGGAGATGCGGCACGAGCTCTCGCTGTGCTGCGACACGCTCTGGCTTCCCTCGCTAATCTTTCGGAACATCCTCGAGTATCCGCAGGGAAGGATGCAGGCGTACAAGATTAGGGCGAGGGACAACGGGGTGGTCACGTGGCGCGTCGAGGTACGATGTCGTCTTTTTTTGATCTCAGACAGACGCCATCTTTTTAATTCGTTTTCTTTCCTTTTCTAGAACCAAAACGTCCCAACCTCCCCGTCTCACACGAACCAAAAAAAAACGGGAAAAAAAAACAGATGCGTGCCGAGGTCTACACTTCGATGATCTTCGCTGGCTTCCCTTTCGATTCGCAGGTGAGTATTTTTCAACGCGAAAAGAAGCAGGAGAAAAGAAGAAGAAGAAAAAAGTGCAGAATCGAAAGCTTCTGCACGCGCACGCTCTCTTTCGCTCTCTCTCTCTCCCTCGCGCGCTCGCTCGTTCGCTCTCACTTCTTCTTTACTTCCTCCTCCTCCTTTCTTTTTCCTCATCAGACGCTCGACCTCCACCTCTCGATGACTGCGAGCCCCTACCCGAACAACGCCTCGCTCGCCGTCAAGTCCTCGGCCACCGGCATCAAGCTATACACCCAGGGCTACGGCGACGACCTCTCATCGTGGAGGGTTACCGACCTTCACGTCTTCGTCGTCGAGGAACCTTGGACCAAACAGTTCGACGACCCGGGGGGCTTGCGCAACCTCGTGCAACCGTCGGATCGGGCAGACCCGGCGCCGCTCGTGCCGACTCCGGGGGACGCCGCGGCGCGCGCGGCGCTCGAGCGCGATAACTCGCGGGTGCTGCGCCTCACCGTCTCGATCTTCGTCTCGCGCCTCTCGCTCTACTTCGCGCTGCAGTCGATCCTCCCCGTCGCGCTCTGCACGCTGCTGTCGCTGACGTGCTTCTTCCTGGGGGCCTCCAGCGTCGCGACGCGGCTCGAGCTGACCTTCTCCCTGTTCCTCGCGCTCGCCGCGATCCAGTTTGTCATCGGCGAGGGGCTGCCAAAGACCTCCGCGGTGCTGCCCTCGCAGGTTCTGGTCCTCTTCTCCTATTCTTTCTTATTCGCGGTCGCGGCGGAGAGCCTTGTCGTCTATCATGTCGAGCGCTTCCCGGAGCTGCGGGTCGAGTGGCGCCGGAGGGCCGCGGCGAAGGAGGCCGCGTCGAGGGAGCTCTCGCATGCGGTCTCGAGCTCTGGGAGCAGGCTGGTGAAATCGATTTCTTCTCTCGGGAGAAGAGGAAAGATGATGTACTCGTCTTCGGCGTCATCGGTTGCCTCCGCGGCAGCGGCAAACGACGCCGCGAGGCGCCACTCTGTGAAAGAAGTCGCAACCGCCACAGCAGCAGCCACGGGGTGCGCGCCCTTTTCTTTGTCTCCAGGGGCGGCGGCGACGGCGACGGCGACGGCGACGGCGACGGCGACGGCGACGGCGACGGCACCGGCCTCTTCTTCTCCCCTCGCTTCGACGCTGAGGGAGCTGCGCCCGCTCAGGTCAATTCGCTTCTCCTCCGACGTCGAGCTCGGGACCGCCGCCGCCTCCTCGAGCTCGAAGGAGATGAGGCGCGACGACGGCGACGACGACGACGACCAGGAGCAAGAAAAAGGCGCGGCGGGCCCCAACGCGGCCTTCGCCGCCCCGGGCGACCACGACTGCGGGAAGCACAAACAGCGCGGGATTCTCTGCACGAGAAACCGGCGCGGAGGAGGAGCAGGAGCAGAAGGAGGAGGCGACGACGATGACGAGGTACCAGGCACCCGAGATCGAACAAGAGGCCGCGTCGCCACCCTCTCGGTGGCCGCGAGGGACCGCTACGCGTTCGCGGCGTGGTGGATAGACCGCGCGAGCTTCTGGCTGCTCCTCTCCGGCTACGCGCTTGCGGCCGTGCTGATCTTCTCGCTGTCGTCGGCGCTGGCCCCCGGGGACTGCGCGCAGTTTGCGCAGCGGAGCCTGGTCGATGAGTGCCGGTTGGCGCGCAGGGCTGCCGAGGCGAGGCGGCCCTGAGGCTTGGAGGCGGCGGCAGCGACGCGATAGGAGGAGGAGGGTGATGTGTTTTTTATTTGTTTGTCATTTCAAACTTTCTTCTCCGTGAAAAAAAGTGTCTAGTTTATTTTATAGACGTCTTGAGAGAGAGAGAGAGAGAGAGAGAGAGAGAGAGAG
>Ga0315284_10002011_pt1 | contig 29177 bp, 25 predicted proteins | sample YL17G09_16_MG_FD_203696 | JGI IMG/M metagenome (GOLD analysis project Ga0315284, IMG submission 203696) | Sediment microbial communities from Yellowstone Lake, YNP, Wyoming, USA - YL17G09_16 | ecosystem: Environmental > Aquatic > Freshwater > Lake > Sediment | place: USA: Wyoming | collected...
CGGTAGCCGACGGCCATGGCATGCTCGCCGGTGGCCAGAACCGTCTGGAAGATGGCCAGCGCGCCCTTGCCGATGGCCACAGACGCATTGAGGTGAGTCTTCAAGTGCTTGCTGATAGCTTCAAGAACCTTGACGAAAAGGTGGAGGCCTTCCGAGTTGAAGTCGCTACCAACTTCACCGAGCTCCGCTCGATGATCAAGTTCTCCTATGCCAAGATCGATCATCCATCCGCACTCTCGAGGGTGCCGTTGTGTGCCTCGCGGACCGCGTGGATCGCCTTGAAGCGCGCAAGTCCTGATCTCGTCAACCCAACATGAGCTTTTCAACTCTTCACCCTCAACTCTTCATTCTTCACTGCTTCATCTCATGCCTTTGAACTTTTCACTCTTCACTCTTAACTCTTCACTTACTTTGCGAGCGCAGTGAGCAAAGTAGCCATCATCTTCGGCACGCGTCCCGAGGCCATCAAGCTGGCCCCGGTCATCCTCGCGCTCAAGAACGATCCGCGCTTCTCGTGCCAGGTCTGCGTCACCGCCCAGCACCGCGAGATGCTCGACCAGGTCCTGGATGTCTTCAGCATCAAGCCGGACGTGGACCTCGACCTGATGGAGCCGAACCAGACGCTGGCCGGCCTGACCACGCGCGTAGTCGGGGCCGTTGACCGCTGCCTCGCGAAGTCTAAGCCCGACCTTGTCCTCATCCAGGGCGACACGACCACGACGTTTTGCGCCGCACTTGTCGCCTTCTACCACCACATCCCGGTCGGGCACGTGGAGGCGGGCCTGCGCACCGGAAACCTCGACTCGCCGTGGCCCGAGGAGGCCAACCGCGTGCTCGCGACGCGCCTGACCACACTGCACTTCGCGCCCACCGAGCTGAACCGGCAGAACCTGCTCAAGGAGCGGGTCGCGCCGGAGCGCGTCTTCGTCACGGGCAACACGGTCATCGACGCGCTCTTCCTCGCGCGGGACATCATCAAGGAGCAGCCGCCGGCCATCCCCGGCCTCCCCGAGGCCCTGGCGGCCGCTAACGGCCCACGCCTGGTTCTGATCACCGGCCACCGCCGCGAGAACTTCGGCGCCGGATTCAAAGCCATATGCAAGGCGATCGCGGAGCTGGCGCGCCGCTTCCCGGAGACCGCTTTCGTCTACCCGGTGCACCTCAACCCCAACGTCCGCAAGCCGGTCAACCACATCCTTGGCGGCGCCGGCACGAGCAACATCCATCTCATCGAGCCACTGCCGTACCTGCCGTTCGTGGCGATGATGAACCGCGCGGCCGTGATCCTCTCCGACTCCGGCGGCGTCCAGGAGGAGGCCCCGAGCCTGGGCAAGCCCGTGCTGGTCATGCGCGACACCACCGAGCGCCCGGAGGCCGTGATCGCCGGAACCGTCAAGCTGGTTGGCACCGACGAGGGGAAGATCATCGAGGAGACCAGCAAGCTTCTCACCGACAAGGTGCTCTACGACGAGATGGCCCGCGCCCACAACCCCTACGGCGACGGCAAGGCCACCGGCCGCATCGTCGCCGCCTGCGCCGACTTCCTGGGTGTCTCGCCAACGACCAACAAATGATCGCAGTAGCTGTCATCCTGAGCGAGGTGAAGCCTCGCGAAGGATCCCGCCGCACCTCCGACCGTTTCTGTGGAGCGCGCGCCCCGCGCGTGCTCACTCGATCACGCCGTCGCCCTATGTCTGCCTCTGTTCTTGTGGAGCATACGCTCCGCGCATCCTGTCGCGAGGAGCGCAGCGACGAAGCGATCCCGTGAAAGACCTAGGCAGGGCTTGCCCCCGCCCTGTCCGCTTGTGACTTGACGTGAGAATCGTGGATGTCTCTTTGCTGAACCGGGGTACTGATGCCTGAAGAGATGCCGACCGGCGAATCCCCAACTGGCAATTCCTTTCCAGCGCAACTGCCCGAGACTGCCCTATCTGCTTTCAGTCTCGCCGACCAGCCGGTTGTGAAGATCCGCCCCAGCCGCCGCTGGGTCGCCCTCGATCTCAAGGAGCTCTGGGCCTACAGGGAGCTGCTGTACTTCCTGACCTGGCGCGACGTGAAGGTCCGCTACAAGCAGGCCGTGCTCGGAATCGCGTGGGCCGTGATCCAGCCACTCGCCACGATGCTCATCTTCACGGTCTTCTTCGGCAAGCTCGCCAAGGTTCCCTCCGATGGAATCCCGTACCCCATTTTCAGCTACGCGGCGCTGCTCCCCTGGATGTTCTTCCTGAACGCGGTCACGAGCAGCAGCAACAGTCTGGTCGGCAGCGCTAACCTGATAACCAAGGTGTATTTCCCACGGCTGATCATTCCAGGTGCTGCTGTTGTTGCAGCTCTTGTGGACTTCAGCATCGCGTTCGTTGTGTTCGTCGGGCTGTTCGCCTACTACGGCTACTCGCTCACATGGGGTGTGGTGCTCTTCCCAGTGCTCGTCGTGCTGACGGTATTGCTGGCGCTTGGTGTTGGTCTGTGGACGTCGGCGCTCAACGTCAAGTACCGCGACGTGCGCTATGCGCTACCGTTCCTCCTCCAGCTCTGGATGTTCGCCACGCCCGTCATCTACCCCTCGAGCCTGATGCCCGAACGATGGCGATGGGTCCTGGCGGTCAACCCACTCACGGGCATCATCGAGGGCTACCGCGCCTCTCTTCTCGGCAGGCCCGTGATGTGGGGCGCGCTCGGCTACTCAGCGGCGATAGCGATTCTCTTTCTGCTGTACGCGGCCTTCTACTTCCGTCGCACGGAGCGACAGTTCTCCGACATCGTGTGAGCTCATGAAGCCCATCATCCAAGTGAGGGAGCTTTCCAAGCGCTACCGTATTGGTGCGCACCGCGCACGCTACGGCAGTCTGCGCGAGTCGCTCACGGAGTGGGGACGGCAGCCGTATCCGGTCCTCCTAAAGAGAGGCGGTCAAGAGCGCCCAACCATCTGGGCCTTGAAGAACGTCACCTTCGACGTGATGCCGGGCGAGGTCGTCGGAATCATCGGCCGCAACGGCGCCGGGAAAAGCACCCTTCTCAAGGTGCTGTCGCGCATCACTGAGCCGACCGAAGGAGAGGTGGACCTCTTCGGGCGGGTTGGGAGCCTCCTTGAGGTGGGCACGGGCTTCCACGCCGAACTGACCGGAAGGGAGAACATCTTCCTCAACGGTGCTGTCCTGGGTATGAAGAGAGCCGAGATCGACCGCAAGTTCGACGACATCGTCGCCTTCGCGGAGATCGAGAAATTCCTCGACACACCCGTCAAACACTACTCGTCGGGCATGTACGTTCGCCTCGCGTTCGCGGTCGCGGCGCACCTCGAGCCCGAAATCCTGCTCGTGGATGAGGTGCTCGCCGTCGGGGATGCGGAGTTCCAGAAGAAGTGCCTCGGGAAGATGGGGGACATCGCTCGCGGTGGCAGGACAGTGCTCATTGTGAGCCACAACATGGGGGTCGTCCGGACGCTCTGCTCGCGAGCTGTCGTGCTCGATGCGGGAGAACTGCTCCACGACGGGGATGCGGAGGAAGCTATCCGCCTCTACTCGGAACGCCCAAAGTCGGGCACAACTCCGATCGTGGCCCACTTTAGGAGCCACGAGCATGCTATTAGGGTTACGTCGTGTGAGGTCAACGGATCGGCCTCAGACCTTGTGCACCTAGGTCCCGAGGATCACGAGATCAAAATACGCCTCAGCGGGGTGACGAGCCGGGGTGTCACAGCTGATCTGGAAGCGCGGCTGAGCGACGAGCTAGGTTCCACGCTTGCCTATTTCAGCCCCGGGCACGTGCGGGGCAGCGGGCATCGGCTAGCAGAGGGGCCGTTCACGATTGCTGCCGGTATCCGGTTGCCCCGCCTCAACGAAGGGCGCTTCAATCTGAGCATCCGACTCACTCATCCAAGCATCACGATCTGGGCGACCGCGGAGCCGGCGGTGCTCCTCGTGGCCGACGGCGAACCATTCGCAACGGGTCAAGTCCTCCCAATGAAACAGGTGGGCTGGACACTCCTTGGGGGTCACTCCGAGGTTGAGGCGGGGTAGCTGCCGCCTCGCGTGCCGCCAGCCGACCTACCGGGTGTTGTAGCGAAAACGTGGTAGAACGATGCTGAACCGGGGCGGGGGAACCAGGAGGCTTGTCTGCCGTTTCGGAGAGCGGAATGCCAGTACTGGTCGCAGATGGTCTGAAGCAGCCTAATCATGCTCTACCAAAGGGTCGTCCGGTCAGTTAGGTTCTTGCGTTGTCTGATGCGTTTGCGAAATCTTCGCTGGGCGACCACTGTTTCGAAGAACGCCGTCGATCCAAGCTATTTCCTGCCTTGCAGAGAGGATGGCGACCTGCGGCTTCGAGGTGGTGGTCTTACCCTTTCGCACGTGGAGGAATGGGTGCTCAAGGCCTTTGACCCGCTACTAGGGCTTGCCACGGCGGGCGCAGCCCTTGAGCAGACGGGTGACGGTTCTTTCGTCGTTACTCTCGGCAATCTTCGTTTGGCGCTGGAAACACCTCAGGATATTCTGACTGCAAAAGAGATCTTGGTCGACGGTTGCTACAACTTCCAGCTGCCAAACCATTGTGCCGTGCTGGACATCGGCATGAACGTTGGCATTGCCTCACTGTGGTTTGCGCTGAAGAACGAGGTCGAAGTGGTCTACGGCTACGAACTCTTCGACCCAACCTACAGACAGGCTGAGAGGAACCTTGAGCTCAATGGTAGCCTGCAGAAAAAGGTCCACATGTTCAACTACGGTGTGGGCTTCCCCTCGAGGACGATGAACCTGCCCTATTCTTACGAGCTCAAGGGCAGCATTGGAATCAACGGCATAGAACAGGAAGCCGCCTCCATCTTCAGAACTGACAATCTGGAGGCCCAAATGATCGAGGTACGCATCGAGGATTGCGCGAGAGTGATTGGCGAAGTGCGCAATCAGAATCCGGGTAGAGAGCTCGTTGTGAAGATGGATTGCGAGGGTAGTGAATACGAAATCATGGATCGACTGGACCGCCAAGGACTCGTCCGCGAAGCTATCCTGTACATGATTGAGTGGCACAAGCGCGGCCCGGGCCAAATTTCGAAGATTCTGCAGCGCCATGGGTTCACAGTAATGTCTCTGAACCCAATGAGCAACTATGTGGGAATGATCTACGCCTCGCGCGTGTGACGCCAGGGCCGACCATTTCCACGCCTTCTACGTGTTCCCACAGAAACCGGCATGAACTGGAAGAACCTGCTTTCCCCGGCGAGGGTTGTGCAAGCCCTGCAGATCGAGGGCCAGGCGGCATGGATGCTGGCCCGCCATGGGAGGCCCGACAAGATTCTGCACTTTCTGGGTGGATTCGGGGACGAACTCCTTCTTACCTGCGTTGCACGGGAGTTGACGGAACGACACCCTGGGATCGCTATCTGGCAGATTTCGGCTGGGGCGGAGCTGCTTCGCGGCAACCCTGACTACGCCCTCGTGTTGGATACAAAATACTGGGCGCTCCGGCACTCCAACCTGCTCGAACGATGGCGAATCCGCCTGAGCTACGCGGAACCAATTGGAAGTAGAGGCACCTGGAAGCAACCTGATGAGCACATCCTCTCTGTCCTCTGTCGCCGGGCTGGATTGGCCGGAACGGTCCGGCTACGGCCCTGGTACCACCAGACCGAGGCCGAGGCGGCCGCGGGCAGGCTGGCGAAACGGCAGGTTGCGATCCAGAGCGTCGGCGAACGTACCTATGGAACCTGGATGCGAAACAAGACATGGTTTCACGAACGCTTTCAGGAGGTAGTGCAGCGACTGGGAGAGCTTGAACCAGATGTCACCGTCATCCAGCTTGGCCTTGACGCCGACCCGCCGCTCTGGGGTGTACTTGACCTACGGGGCAAGGCGTCACTGCGCGAAACAGCAGCCATACTCAGCCAATCCGAGGCTTTCATTGGGACGGCGGGCTTCTTGAGCCATCTCGCGCGGGCCGTCGAATGCCGCTCCGTGATCATTTACGGTGGCCGGGAGCACGCTTGGCAAACCGGTTACTGCTGTAATGAGAATCTGGAAAGCCACCCACCTTGTGCACCGTGCTGGCTCTGGAACGACTGCGACTTCGATCGGGTCTGCATGCGTCAGATAAAAGCTGATGATGTCGTTTCGTCGGTGGGAAGAGTGCTTGCCCGGCACGGCGAAGCTCTGGAAGAAGACCAGGTGAGAATCGACCCTAGGGCACCAGCTGCACGGACCCCTCCAAGTTCTGTTATGGGCAACCGAGAGGCCCACGACCGGAAACCGAAGAATCCGCAAAGCCTCGCTACCAGCTGATGCTTGTGGTGCTGAGCTTTAACGATGCGAAGCAGAAGGCCACCTTGGGCAAGAAAGAGCCTTGACCCATGAAACTGGAACTGTGGGCGAAGTCGGCACTCGAGGGGCCAATGACAGGGTTGCACTTCAACGAGGGTTATTCCTGGGTCGACTCGAGCTCACAGGTTCGACTATCTCAATCCAAGGGAAGAGATCACGGTGAGTAGATTTCGACTGACGGCACGGTTAGCGTCCATTGATGGCAGCCACCAATCAATTGTGGGAGTGAATCTCGATGGATTGGCTTCAGTCTGCCTAGAAAAGGACGATAGGCCTCTTACAAGAGGCTGCCAGATAGTACTTTTGATTGGTAAAGCGCGGCTGGAGGGTTCGGAAGCCGGTTCGTGGAGGGTGCCAAGGGCTGCGAGGGCACTAGCGGTGTGACGCGGAACCCTGTTACGAGATTGGGGCAAGCTATTAAGAGCCGGCTCTCAGCGCCACAGTTGACTTGGGCGAGACGAAGGCTGGTTGAACCAATGAGGTCGTTTTTCGCTGGACATGATCTATCGAGACTGGCTCTGATCTATGGTTCCGACAAGTGGGGTGAGCACTGGTACACACAACACTACGAGCACCACTTCGGCCCATTGCGCCGAAAGCGTATTACCTTGCTTGAGATCGGGATCGGTGGCTATTCTAATCCCTATCGCGGCGGAGGTTCGCTCCGCATGTGGCGGAAGTACTTCCCCCACGGACGCATCTATGGCGTAGATATTCACGACAAGAGGTCGCACAACGGGCGTCGAATACGGACCTTCCAGGGCGACCAGAACGATGAGATGTTTCTTCGCCGGATCATAGACCAGATTGGGAAGGCAGATGTGGTTATTGACGATGGCAGCCACGTTAATAGCCATGTCATCAAGACCTTTCAGATTTTGTTTCCTCTTCTCGCTGAGGACGGCATTTATGTCGTTGAAGATACCCAAACGGCGTATGATCCAAACTACGGTGGTAACAGCGAAGATCTCAACTCAGCGCTCACGACCATGGGGATGCTGAAAAGACTCGTCGATGGTCTTAACTACCAAGAGCTGCTCCGACCAGGGTATTTGCCCTCGTACTTTGACCAACACGTTTTTTCGTTGCATTTCTATCATAATCTCGTCTTTGTTCACAAAGGCATAACAACGCCAAACGGTGGCAGTGCCAACGCAGCGTGCTGCCCACCACGCCGCTGATCAAACCTCATCCCACGTCAGGCGTTGGCCCACCAATCCCCGAAGGGCCAGCCACGAGGTGTTCTTCGATGCCCCTAATGTTGTTCTTGGGATAGTGATGCGATGGGCCTGAATCAGATCAGCGTCTACGGCCTGCTTCATCTCTCTCTGGAGCGTTGGAGGAGGCACGAGCAATGGCGTGTCGCTGCCAAACTAGATCTGCATCGGCGTCCGACGGTCCTTTATGGGCCATTTTCGGGTCTGCAATTTCCTTCTGGCATCGATGTCAGAAACAACCTGCCGAAAATTATTGGATCGTATGAATGTGAGCTCAATAGCATTATTGAGGAACTGATATCGCGGCGTTTTCCGCTTGTGGTGAACGTAGGTTGTGCGGAGGGCTACTACGCTATTGGTCTCGCAATGAGGAACGCTCAAAGCTCGGTATTCGCCTTTGATATTGATCCAGAGCAGCAGGAACGGTGCCGTAGGATGGCCCGGTTGAATGGCGTGGATGGCCGGGTGCAGGTGAGCGGAAAGTGTGACGCAGCAACCCTGGTGAGGTTGAAGCTGGAGGATGCGCTAGTCCTAATGGACTGTGAAGGCGCTGAGCTTGAAATCTTGGCGGAAGAGGTAGTCCCCAGCTTGTTGAGGACCCATTTGCTGATTGAGCTTCATGACGCCGTTCGCCCAGGGTGCAGCCGAACGCTGTGGCAACGATTCTCAAGAACACACGAGATGGTTTTCATTGCGGCGTCAGCGCGCGATCCTGGCCAGTACCCAATTCTGCAGCGGCTTAGCCCACGTAAGCGTCATATCGCGGTTCACGAAGACCGGCTTGGGGTTCAGGAATGGGTGTTCATGAGGCCATTACCGTCGAAGCCCGCTTCAGCAGCATCCTGGCAGACGCGTGGCAAAGCCTCGGCTTGACGCGTGGCAGCGGGACTAGGGTCGCCGCCGTGGCCCTCGCACTTGCGCCGGCGGATCCGCTCGGGTGTGGCAGAACTTGCCAACCGCGTGGCCGGCACCGAAAACGGTGGCTGCAAAAAACGTCTCCACGTAGCGAGAGGGGGAGACCCCCGGCAGCTCACAGCCTCGCATGACCCAAAACATGGCTGACATCGCTTGCTTAGTGGTGACGTGCAAGCAGCAACACCGCCCATTTGGGTCTGCTTGTCGGCTGCACGATGCTAAGTTTGTTACATCATCTGCTAGCTGGATCCTATATGAAACCTCCCCCATGAGCGCGCTGGACCGGCCCCTTTTGAGCTTCATCGTCTATGCTTACCAGCAAGAGAAGTTCGTTGTCGAGGCAGTTCAGGCGGCCTTCGCGCAGACCTACTCACCCTTGGAAGTGATTCTGTCCGACGACGCCTCGCAGGATGGCACGTTTGCCGTTATGGGCGCATTGGCTGCAGGCTACAAGGGTCCACATTCGATCGTCCTCCGCCAATCCACTGAAAATCTTGGCACGAGGCGGCATCTTTCTGAGGTGTTCCGGATCGCGAAGGGTGAGTTGTTCGTTCTAGCCGCTGGTGATGATGTATCGGTACCGGAGAGAGCCACCCGCACCTGGGAGGCATTTTCGGCGTCCGCAGGCCGTGCTCGTTCAATCATGTCGGACTTCCATGGAATCGACGAGAGTGGCAAGGATCTGGCAGGAAGCTACCAGCCGAGTTGTCCTGCAACGTACGACAACTTCATAAAGGACCGGTTCAGCGCCTTTGGTGCGACCCAGTCGGTGCATCGCTCCGTGTGGGATGTCTTCGGTCCGATGGCGTTTGGTTACCACGAGGATCAGGTACTCCTGCACCGCGCGCTATTGCTCGGGGAGGTGGCCTACATCCCGGAGAAACTCGTCAGGCGTCGGCGGCATGGCACAAACGTGTCAGGTGGCTCCGGGGGCCACCGTGGGAGCGAGCAGGCGTACAGAGCTTTCCGGCAGCGTGCGGAGGCCGACAGCCTCGCGGCCAACGGTGGAATGCTGACAGATTACCTCAGGTTTAGGGTGTTGCGGCCGGAGGACCCGCGCGCGATGCGCCGCCACGTGAGGCTCATCGTGAGGAGGATACGTATCGCCGAATATTGGGGGCGGTTCTTTGGCAGTTCGTTCTTAGCCCTCCCTCTTCTGGTCGTTGAAGGCGCATTTCGTGGCTTGCCTCTACGGAGAGTCTTGAGAGAGTTCAGGACCCTCGCGGGCCAGTTCCTCCGTCGTTCAAGGTCAATGGCCGCTCTTCTGGCACGAAGCTGATCCATGCGCGCCGATTTGGTACGATGTCTTTGCTAAGGCCGATGTGGTCGTCGCGCGGGTTCTTCGTGCCAGGCCATAGCGGCGTATCGTGGGCCCCCTGGAGTGTGAGTCACCCATAAGACATCGGCGATGACGCTGTGAGGTCGTCGGGGCTGTGAGAGTAGCGGGCCGAGCGGAGCGGGGTCGGCGGTTTCTATAGCCCCCCAGGAGGCTTCATGGACCAGGAAACCGTGAACAACAGTACCCAGTGAACTACCTTAGGACATTCAGAGGTGGATGGCCAAATTGGTAGCCAGATGAGGCATTTTGCGGGAGGACCTATCTAGCGCCGTTCACTGGGCCGCTTGTCTGCGAACCCATGCCTTTCCGAATACTGATGTTTGCTCCGAATTTTCCTCAGCGAGGGGGACCAGAGTCCATTTCAACCGGGAAACTGGCGCTCGCGTTGAGGAACGCAGGGTGGGAAATTGACGTCATTACAATCAACAAAGACGGTGCCCCGTTTCAGGAAGAGCAATCGCGACTGTGGCAGCCCCTCGCCGCAAACTCTTTTCCCGTGGGTTATGGGAGAACGGGTCGTGACTACAGAATCACGATGCTAGGGTGGTCGGCCCTGGCATATTCCTTGGGTCTGAAAATCGCCAGGGCGAAAAGGTACGACGTGGTGGTTTCTCGCTGCCAGCCGATCTGGGCACATATCCCGGCCTTGCTCTTGTCCCTCCGCACCGGCGTGAGGTGGGTTGCGAACTGGAGTGACCCGGCGCCAGTGAGGAAGAACCCGCCTCCGCTTGGCAGAGGGCCTCGTGCGCAGGTGCCATGGGCGGAGGCAACTGTGTTCTGGAGCATTTGCAAACGTGCATCCTGGCATACGTTTCCTTGTGAGCGGTTGAAGAACTATATGCTGGGCTTCATGCCAAAGGGATCGGTCCTCAAGAGCTCAGTCGTGCCGCACGTTGCATTGGCCGGCCGCGTCAGAGAGTGCCGCCCTCGGGCGAAGTTCACTGTTTCCCACGTCGGTGGAGCATACTTCAGAAATTGTCGTAGCTTCTTCATCGGAGCAAGGATGTTCATAGATGCCTATCAATGTGCTGAGGAGGTGGCGATTCGGTTCGTAGGATGGAATCCGAAAGAGATTCTGGACGAACTCGAAGGCCTCGGCTTGGGAGGAGTCGTAAGCATCGAAGCGGCTCGGCCTTATGAGGAATCCCTAGTGGAAATGGAGAGGAGCGACATCCTTCTCGTGGTCGAAGCGGATTTCCCGGAGGGTATCTATCTACCGTCCAAGCTTGCAGACTACGTGAGCGCTGGCAGGCCGGTCCTCGCCGTTGGCCCAAGAGATGGAACGCTGGCAGATCTCCTCCGAGCCCACGGTGGTGGACTAGGAGCAGACGTGCGTTCGGCAGAGCAGGTAGCTGCTGCTCTGGGAAAGCTCTACGAAAGCTGGAAGAAGGGGACGCTTGACCGTGACTATAGCGCCGACAAGCTGTACAAGCAGTTCTCTGAACCTACGGTCTTGTCAAAGTATGTGAACATTTTCAGAGCCATTGGTCTGACCCCCAATGTCTCCGCGACCATGAGGCACGGCACCCTCAGGACACGAGGGGATGTGGAGGCGCCCGGATAATGGGGTGTGCGCCCTGCAGGTTCTTCTTCTGCCCTAGATGATACCTGACGCAAAATGAGGCGAACGACAGAGATGCCGGGATTTCAGTCGATTAGCAGATGGGGAACATTGACCCGGGGTTTGAACCCGCTATTGCCTGGTCGGCTGATTTGCCGCGTGAGAAGCCACTGGAACGGCCTCAAGTTTAGGCTCTCGCTGCTGAAGATGGCCCTGTTCCGCCCGACCAATGACATGGTCTTCGAGCTGACCGGTCTGCTCGAGAGTATCGGGCTGCAGTTTCGCGGAGCCGAAGGGAACCTAGATCCGTTTGAGCTGTTGAGACGCCTGCCTCAACCGGTGGGCTTGGAGCGACCAAACTTCGTGCGTTTGGATGACTTCTCCTTTGTTGGTGAGGAAGCCTCGAATTCTCCTGAATGGTCATCAGAGATGGAGGTGGCGAGCTTCCTGGGGCGTCTTGTGAAGGCAAAGAAAGCGCACTTGGTGGTCGAGCTTGGCTGCTACATCGGCAGGACATCGTCATACCTAGCCAGCGCACTTGTGGAAGGTGGGGGGAGGGCGAGGCTTTTTTGCGTTGACGTGAATCCATTTTTCCTGGAGATCGCCAAACAAAACCTATCTGCGCTCGGGCTGGCAACTGTAACGGAATGGGTACTCGGTCGTTCTACGGACGATCTTGTTCTGGGAGCCATCCCGAGTGCTATCGATCTCCTGTACATTGATTCCTATCATGATTATAACAATACGAAGAAGGAAATCGAGGAGTACTCCCCCAAGATGGCACCAGGGGGATGGATAGTCTTGCATGATGCCCTAAGATGGCCGGGGGTGAGAAAGGCAATCAAAGAGGTAGCAGGCCACTTCGATGTCTTCCTAATGGGAACGAGCCAAGGGAATGGTTTAGCAGTCCTGGCACAGAAGGCTCTGTCCTAGAGGTGGCCTTTTTGCTGCTGGGTGGCCGGGGAGCCTCAGCGACCTAGGCTGGGCCCTGCGTGACGGGAAATCGACGAAGCGACTCTTGCTGGATAAGGCCACGTTTTGTTCTTCTCGGGGACGCTCGCGCTGGCGCTTGCGCATGTACTCTCTTCTCTTTGCGGATTTGCCTGAGCCCTGCAAATGAACCTGGCCCCATTGGCGGCTTCATGGGCCCGCCCCGATGCCACGAGTGATTTCTCTGCTTGCCAAGAGGGTGGGTAGGGCATGAGGATTGTGCTTTCGATACCGGCCTTCCTGCCGCACTCATCCGGCGGCGGCCAAGTCTATGTCCACCAGGTTGGCAGGGAACTCCAGCGTCTGGGCAACGCCGTGACGGTTCTTTCTGATGCTCCATGGCAGGGTGGAGAAGGAACGCGGCAGGTGAAGCGCTATGAGTACGACGGTCTTCCGGTATGCTGCATCCAGATCAACCCCAGCGCCAAGGGTTGGGACGACGACTTCACAGGGCTCGGCACTAAGTTGCTGGAGGTGCTAGGGTCCTGCTTGGATGAGATTCGCCCCGACATAGTACACCTCGGCGGGTTCAAAGCACCTCTTAACAGAATCTGCCTTGAGAGGGGCATCCCACATGTGGCAACAGCCCACCACCCGGGCGTGGTTTGTCCCGCGGGTACTCTGCTCACGCACCGGCGGAAACTCTGCACCGCTCGGGCTACACGGGAGATCTGCGTGCCATGTTGTACCAAGCAGAGAAGCAGGAACGGTGCAGTGGGGGCACTATTGTCCGTCGTGCCAGAGCCTCTGGCGAGGAGAGCTTCGGCCTGGGGGACACGGAAAGGCAGGCTGGGATTCATCGCGCGCGCACTCGCGTACGCCCGGGGAATCGAGCGTTCACTCGCCAGCAAAGAGGATCTGCTTCGCCGTGTCCCGATTTGGATTGCGCCCTCTCACGCGATTCGGACCTACCTAATCCTTAACGGGGCGCCAAAAGAAAGTGTCCGGGTGGTTCCCCACGGCATCGAACCGATGGACCGTCTGTCCCTCGAACCGTACCAGCGACGCCCGCTGCGCTTCGGCTACATGGGTGAAATGGCAATACCCAAGGGTTTTCACGTGCTTATCCAGGCGCTCTCGCTTATGGATCCCTCTGCTGATTGTGAGCTTCACGTGTTTTCCAAGGCCCACCACCCGTGGAACAAGCGCTATCTTGATGATTCGTTGAGGAGATTCCGAGGCAAACCGCCAGTCATATTTCACGACACCGTCTCGCGCGGGGCCTTAAGCAGCGCTTATGCACAGTTCGATGTGCTCGTAGTGCCCTCCATATTCCTTGAGGTTCTTGGCCTCGTGATTTTAGAATCTTTCGCCGCTGGGCGGCCCGTAATCGCTACACAGAGTGGCGGCCCGGCCGAGCTCATACGGCATGGGGTGGATGGTTTGCTTGTCCGCAGGAACGACCCAAGAGACTTGGCCCGTGCCATGGAAATTCTAGTGGAGAATCGTGGCGAAGTAGAGCGAATGGCAGGCAATATCATGCCTGTCCGCACAATCCGGCAACACGTGGAAGATCTTCTTCCCGTATATGAAGAGGCTAGGCATTCAATCGGACCCGCAGTCCTGAGGAATGTGTCATCAAAGGGGTCTCGGTGAGCCTGGGACGTGCGGGGGTTGTGTCCCAAACTCGGGCTGCGCGATAGTCCTGGCCCTACGGCGCCACGGTTGTTTGTCGCTTCGCCTAGTCCCAGACTAGGTCCTGGTGTGCCGGGGCTGTCGTCGGCTAGGATTCTGGCACAAGGCCCACTAGCTCTGCTTTACTTGTAGAGCCTGGAAGGAGTGGATGCGTAAGCGTATCGTCATTGACGCCACACCGCTCCTCTACACTGCTAGCGGCATTGGACGAACCACCCGTAAGCTCATCGAGGGAATACTCGCCATCAAGCATGATGAGGAGATAGTACTCTTTGGGCGACGGATGCTTGGCAGGCAATTGCGCAGCTTTGGTCTGCCTTCGAAAACAGTTCACATTCGCCTGCCACGGAGGTCCGAAGCGGCGATCCGAGGCCTGGGGCTGGTCGATCGAATCTGTCGCGGCGACCTCTATCATGCCACAGACTTCTACATGCCGGTCAGGGGAGTCGAACGCGCAATAGCAAGCATTCACGACCTCATCTTTCTGGTAGAGCCGGAAGAAATGCCTGACCACGCCCGGCTGGCGCGCTGGGTCCCCGGCTTTGCACAGCGCTGCAGACACATAATTACCGTCTCGAACCACTCAAAGACCGATATTGTCGAGCGACTGGGGGTTGATCCTGGCAAGGTTGCCGTCGTTTATTTGGGAGTGGACTCGAATGAGTTCAACCTAGAGTCGGATGACGAATCACTGAGGGCCCGGTTGTCAGGGCTGCTTGGGTTCCGCCGCCCCTATTTCCTGGGCGTTTCGTGCTCTACTGGTCGTAAGAACACCCCTTTGCTTCTGAGGGCTTACTCGCGTTTGCTCCGCAGTGAGCCAGAGAACGATCTGGTCTTGGTCTGGGACCCGCCGCGGCAGATCCGGGACCGGTACAGCCAACCGCGGATCTCTCAGCGCATTCACTTCGTGGGGCGCCAGGAGGAACGGACGCTGAGGGATCTCTACTGCGGTGCCACGGCTCTGGTCTTTCCCTCGCTTTACGAGGGCTTCGGGCTGCCAATCCTGGAGGCGATGAGTTGCGGCACGCCGGTGATCACGTCAAACGTGACTTCGATGCCAGAGGTCGGGGGAGAGGCCGCCATCTACGTGGATCCCCGCGATGAGGAGAGCTTGCTTTCTGCCATGGAGGCTTTCGAACATCGGGTTCCGCGGGTCCAGGGCTTGAGGGAGAAGAGCCTGCAACGAGCATCCCAGTTTTCCTGGGAGCGTTGTGCGCAGCAGACCCTGGACGTCTACGAAAAGAGCGTCAATGGCTGACCTGGTTCTGTGCGACGCGACCAGAATCGGGGCTAATGCCTTAAGCCTCCGATTGCAGACCAGCACTCGGTGGAGTTCATGGGGAGCCAGGGGCGCTTAATGGTCTGGTTCTTGATAGCTCGATTCTATTCGCGCGTGTCCAGAACCCTTTCGCGTCATCTTGGCTGGCGTGGACGGGGCCTGGGGTTCTTCTTGCGCCACGTCAACTTTGACACAGTCGTATGGGTACATGGTACCCCAATGTTCTTCGACCATCGGGTGGCTGCCTGCTATACGTGGCTTATTGGCGGCGAATGGAACGAGCCAGAAACCCACCAATTTCTCAGGGCGGTGATTCTCGGAATCGGGATTCCTGTTCGATTTGTTGACGTGGGCGCCAACGTGGGCGAGATGATCGTGGACGTCGGCAGGTTCAAGAACGTCCATGAAGCCATCGCGTTCGAGCCAAACCCTCTTTGCGCGCGGGCGCTGAGGATCAGTGCCCTACTATGCGATCTGACGAAGGTTAAGATTGTTGAGAAAGTCGTCAAAGACTCGAGGACAGCGGCCAGGTTCCTGGCGAAGCCCGAGAACCCCGGCAACGCAGGGATCGCTTGGGATGGAGAGACCGACGGCATTGCCCTACAGGCCACAACGCTGGACCACGAGCTTGAGGGTGCTGCTGGTCCCACGGTCGTGCTGATCGACGTGGAAGGTGCTGAGCTCCTGGTGATCCGTGGCGCCCAGGAGTTCATTCGGCGAGCCAGGCCACTCCTGATTTTTGAGTATAACGAGCTTGGACGATCGCACTACACGCTGGATGGGGTGCGAGCGGTGCTGGGGCATAGTTACGAGATCTTTCGCCTTGGGCCGGGTGGTTTGTTGGACCGAAATCTCGAAGAGACGTGGAACTGTGTGGCGGTCGAGCGGAGCGGCGTCTTCTATCAGCCCTGCATGGCCCGTCTGAGGCCTTGATTCTGGCTGGTGCTGCCACGGCCCCAATGAGGAAGTTGAAGCAAGAAGAGCAAAAGAAAGTGGTGATTCTGATCCCTGTTCTTCTCCGAGGAGGGACAGAGGCTCAGACACTTCACCTTGCGCGTGCCCTTGTGGCTGATGGTTATGTGGTGTCGGTGTGCTGCTACTACGCGGCTGACTCAGTGGTCGTGGCGGCGTTCGAGGCAGCAGGCGCGCGGGTCGAACGGCTGGTGCCAGGCCAATCGGCAGCTTCTGTCCGTGGATTGGGATTGGCTCATTTGGGTTGGCTGCTGTGGCGGTACCTCCGGAGGGTGCGACCTCGCGTCGTGCACGTGCAGTACATGGCCCCTGGTTTGGTCCCGATCGTGGCCGCGCGCCTGGCGGGGGTGCGCAGAGCCCTGGCAACGGTGCATCAGCCAGGGACGGTGTATGGGGTCAGGGCGAGGTTGCTGCTTCGCGTCGCGTCTCGCCTATGCACCGCTTTCTTCTGCGTGTCGAGAGCGGTTGAGGAATCGTGGTTCGGGGAGAGCGCTGTGTTTGATCCCGCTGCCGTCGGCAAACGCCGGCACTTCACGCTGTACAACTGTGTGGACGTTGAACGATTCGCCGAGTGTGCAAGCCAGGTGGACCGGCAGGCCACCCGCCATGAACTGCGTCACGGCAGCGGCCCGATCGTTGGTGTTGTGGGACGGCTACGGCGCGAGAAAGGGCATGCCTTCCTGCTTGACGCCTTCCGGGCGGTGACACTCTCGGTGCCCGAAGCGATGCTGCTGGTTGTTGGTGATGGTCCAGACCGCGATGGCCTCCGGGCGCAAGCACGGTGCCTCGCCGTCGATGACCGGGTTGTGTGGTGGGGAGAAAGGAACTCGGAGGAGTTGCCTCGCCTGTACGCTGCCATGGATCTAGTTGTCATCCCGTCGCTCTTTGAGGGCTTCGGCCTCGTCGCGCTCGAGGCCATGGCGGCGGGAAGGCCGGTCGTCGCCTCGGCGACTGGTGGCCTGATGGAGATCATTATAGACGGTGTCACCGGAACGCTGGTGCCTTCCGGGGACCGGGACGCTCTGGCTAAAGCGATGGTAAGTATGCTCAGCGATCCTAGGAAAGCGGCAGCCATGGGTAACGAGGGTCGAAAGGCCGCGCGTGAAAGGTTCCCCGAAAGCGCATTCCGTTCGGCGATCCTGTCTGCTTATGCCTCCTATGTTGGATGATCCTCGTCCCGAACAAGAGATGATTGCCACTTCTGCTGGAGTAGCCGTGAGTGAGACCCCTGAGGTTTCGGTCATCGTCCCTCTCTACAACAAGGGGTCCGAGGTCGGGCGGGCGATTGGTTCGGTTCTGGCGCAGACGGTCAAGAATTATGAAGTCATCGTCGTGGACGACGGGTCGACCGATGAAGGACCAGCAGTCGCTGTTGCGGCTGGATACCCAAGGTTACGGCTGGTGCGTCAGCAGAATGCGGGAGTCTCCGCGGCGAGGAACAGGGGCATCCAGGAAGCACGTGCCGATCTCATCGCCTTCCTCGACGCGGATGATGAGTGGGAGCCGGATTTCCTCGAAACGGTGCTGCGTCTTCGGGAGCGGTTCCCAGGATGTGCCGTCTATGCGACTGGGTACACGATCGTTGCGCCGGACGGCTCAGCGCGCAAGGCACTGCTGCGTGGGATGGGCCGGAGAGGGAAGGAGGGAGTATTCGCGGCGTATTTCCGGGTTGCTTCGAAATCTGATCCCCCGTTGCACGTCTCGGCTGTGGCAGCTTCGAAGAGTGCGCTGCTGGCCGTGGGAGGGTTCCCGGTGGGCATCACGACAGGCGAGGACCTATTGACGTGGGCCAGATTGGCGTCCCGGCATAGCATCGCCTACTGCAGGGAGGCAAAAGCCCGGTTCTGGGCGCCGGCTACTGTGGAGGCACGGCCTGGGCGGAAACCGCAGGAACCGGATCTCGTGGCGCAAGGGCTGAATGCTTTGGGGGAGACCCTGGATCAGCAATGCAAACGTGAGTTGCGGCGGTACGTATCACATTGGCACCGGATGCGCGGGGTGATCTACCTCCATCTCGGGGACACAAAAAGGGCCAGGTCCGAGTTCGCCATGGCGTTGAGGGATCCCCTGAACCTTCGGGCCGCTGTGCTTCTACTCTTCTCCTTCTTACCGGGCTGGAACGCAGCCAGACTGCACGCGGCGGTCAGTAGGGCTATCTCGCCCTGGCGAAAACCGCCTGCGCACCGGTGAACCGTGGCATCTGGAGCCCCGAATGGCGCGTCGCCCATTCCTGCCGGGGGAAGAGGCCTTGCGCACGATGAGCGCATGGCGTCGTCCCGTTGGGGTGCTCGTAAACTAATACATGTGAGAGCCGAGGAAGGATCCCGTGCTCCCGTTGGCTGTGGGGTCGACGAAGCAGCAGAGCGAGGGCAACTGTGCCGAGCCAAGTCCGCTGAACGGAGAAGGGCAGGGGGCGTGACCCAAGAATTTGGTAACGCGACACGAACAGGGGCACTCGTTCTCGCGGGTTCCGCATGAAGCTGCGGCATGTGCCCTTCCTGGTGTGGTTGACAGGCCTTGCGGCGTTCGCAGCGGCCAACGCGAACTTCGAGGTTTTCGGTTTCAGTGCCTCCGGCTACGCGTGGGTGTTGCCCCTTGTCGTCGCGCTGCTGGTTCTGGCGCGTCATCCCAATCGCGTCAAGTTCCCGTGGCCGATCTGGGTGCCTTGGGCCCTCCTTCTCGTCGTCTATCTAGTGGAGGCTGACGACGCTCACGCCCTTCAGCGAACCGCAATGATGCTCTGTCCGGTGGTCGTTGGAATGGCAGCCTCGTGCTCGAGGCTTACACCGGTGACCCCTCGAGAAACACGCCGGTTCCTGAGAGTGCTGGCTATCGCCGTTGGCCTCGGTATTGTCTGGCACGCTGGGTTGCTCATCAGCGGTACTCTCCCGGTGTACGGCGGGTCTGCGACCTCGGTCATGACGGCCTCCCTGCTTGCGGCGATGTTTGCAACGGGGTACTCGTTTGGACGGCGGACCGACCTGGGTTGGTGGGTTGCGATTCAGCTTGTTCCCTGGATCGCGCTGACGCGCACTGGGATCGTGGCATCAGCAGTGACGCTGCCGTTTTGCTTCGGACCTCTGAAGGTTCGGACCCGCCTCATCTCGCTGGGCGCCATTGCGCTGGGTAGTGTCGCCCTTTTCTCCACACCCAGAATGCAGGCACGGATGTTCTACTCCGGCTCCGGAACCCTTTCCGAGATCTCTCTTCAGAATCGGAACTTCGCAACAAGCGGACGCTCAGCGCTCTGGCCGGAGTTGCTCGAAGAGATCAAATCCAAGCCATGGGTTGGACACGGCGCCAATGCGTCGGAGACCTTCATCAGCGCTACGCGCCCCGACCTGGCGCACCCACACAACGACTGGCTCCGGCTTCTTTTTGACTATGGCATCCTTGGGACCGGTTTCTTCGTCATAACCTTCATTGCACAGGGGCTGCACGCTCTCGCTGCCGCGCGGCGCGCGCCGGACTTTGCTCGTTTGCTTTTTCTTAGTTGCGCGTTGTCCTTTGTTGTCCTCTTCGTCTTCATGTGCACTGACAACATCATTTTGTACGCCGCCTTCTTCGGCAATCTGCTGTTTGCGCTCCTGGGTCTGGCGTACGGGTCCGTGGGCCGTCGGAAGAACGGCCGGGCGCTTGCAGGTTCCTTTGAAACCCATGGCCTCCCGGAACGGTCGGCCAGGACCAATGACAAGAGGAGGGGGGAGCCAGGTACAGCCGATGCGTATCCTTGGACACTGCCGAGGCCTGGGGGCACGTCATGAACTGGTTGAAGGCCCCGGTTCTCGTCCTCTTGACGGGCCTTGCGACTCTTGCTGCGGCCACGGCTAGTTTCAGGGTTCTCGGCTTCAGTGTTGCCGGCTATGCCTGGGTCGCACCTCTGGTCGTTGCAATCTTGGTGGTCCTGCGCCAGCCCGCACGTGTGCTCTTTCCCTGGTGGATCTGGGTTCCGTGGTCGCTGTTTCTCATCGTCTACCTCACGGGGGCGCAAGCCCCGCACGCCCTGCAACGGACTGCAATGATGCTTTCCCCGGTCGTCGTAGGCATAGCTGCTTCGGCTTTTAGGGTCACATCGGCGTCCGGCTGGGCAACGTTGAAATTCCTTCGCGTGCTGGGGATTGCCATCCTCTTCGCCATCGCCTGGAACACCGGATTTCTCTCTACCGGAATCCTGCCGGAGTATGGCGGCTCGGCTGCGTCAGTCATGACGGCTTCTCTATTGGCTGCCGCCTTTGCAACCGAGTACTCGTTCGGGCGGCGGTCGAGTCTAGGTTGGTGGGGCTCAATGCAATTCGTTCCTTTTATCGCTCTCACCCGGACAGGAATCATTGCCACAGCCCTGACCCTGCCCTTCTGTTTGGGTCCGGTCAAGCTGGGGAAAAGGATTCTCAGCTTGGGGTTGATCGCTTTCGGCGGGATCCTCCTCTTTAACAGTCCGCGAATGCAGGCTCGGATGTTCTACTCCGGGGCCGGGACGCTCTCGGAATTATCGTTTGAGAACCCGGACTTCGCGACGAGCGGCAGGTCGATAATGTGGCCGGAGTTTACACAGGAGATCGAGAAGAAGCCGTGGTTTGGCCATGGTGCCAACAAGTCAGAAATCCTTGCTGACATTGTCAACCCGGGTATTGAGCACCCGCACAACGATTGGCTTCGACTGCTCTATGACTACGGGTTCGTCGGTGCTGCGCTGTTTGGGCTCACGCTGCTGGGCCAGATGCTCCATGCTCTTGTGGCTTCGCGAAAATCGCGGGGCCTAGCGAAAGTGTTCTTCCTGGTCGCCGCTTCATCTTTTGTTGTGTTGCCAGTGTTCATGCTCAGCGACAACATCGTCTTGTACGCCGCGTTTTTCGGTAACCTGCAGTTTGCGCTACTAGGTGAGGCATACGCACTTGCTGACCGCCCGCAGGAGGTGCAGCCCGCTGTGGCCTCCGCGCGAGACTCACGGGGTGCGGAAGATGGGGGATACGGGGGTCACCATTGGAACCGCCTTGACCGGTTCAAGTGGCGCTTATCTGGTGACGTCAACGATTTGAAAGGTGGCGACCCTTCGTAGCATCGCCTCAGCATCGCTAAGTCCAAGTGTCAGGGAGACGGGGCGTCAATAGAACTGGGGCGCCCGGTCCTCCCAGGCACGTAGCCAGGAAGATGCCATTCCGAATGTGACAAACCTCTCGAGAATCGCGTTTGTCTGCCAGCGGGCGCTTCCGTACCACAGGGCGCGGGTAGCTTGCTTGAGTCGGACTGTCAGGCCGCTCGGGATAGATGTAGCTCTGGTTGAGGTCGCATCCGAGAACACTTCCTACGGTGGTTTCCCGACGGACGTTCCCCCGGGCGGCACCTATGCGGGCCAGACCTGTTTTCCCGTGTCTTCGTACGGCGATCTTACGGCGTGTGGGGTCCTCCGCGCTGTAGAGAGTTCGCTTTGGGGGCTAGCACCCAACGTGGTTTTTGCGCCCGCAACGGCGTTCCCTGAGGGGATGGCTGCAGTGTCGTACCGACTTCGATCTGGGAGCAAAGTAGTAATGATGGACGATGCGTGGCAGGCCACGGACCAGCGGGCCTTCCTGACGCGAGCAGTGAAGCGCTTAATCCACAAGAATGTGGACGCGGCTTTTGTGCCGGCACCCTCGCATCGCGCTTATTTTGAGAGCCTTGGTTTTCCAGCACAGAGGATCGTATTCGGCGTGGATGCGGTCGACAACGAGTTCTTTGCACGGGTCGCCGCCTCGGCATGCGTTCGGCAGGACCACTGGCGTCAGACACTGGGCCTGCCCGCAAAGTACTTCCTTTTTGTCGGCCGTGGCCTCCCGCGCAAAGGTCTGGAATCCTTGCTCCAGGCCTATCGGGTCTACCGTGCCAGGGCGGCACAGGCCGCATGGGATCTTGTGCTTGTTGGCCCTGGCGAGAGTGCGCAGTTGGGCGAGAGCGGCGAGGGGCGCGCCCAGGGTTTCGTTGTTGCCGGCGCGAGGTTTGGGGAGGAGCTATGCGCGTGCTACGGGCTCGCTTCGGCAATGGTGGTGCCCAGCCTGAAGGATCCGTGGGCTCTCGTCGTCAATGAGGCGGCCGCCGCCGGTTTGCCCCTTCTCGTCAGTTCGGGATGCGGGTCGGCTCAGACGCTCGTGCGGGAGGGAGAGAACGGTTGGACCTTCCCCCCAGGCGACGAGGAACGGCTCGCGACGTTGATGGCGAGGCTGACTTCTCTTCCTGACGCAGAGCTCCAGGCTATGGGTAGAAGGTCGCGAGAAATTGTCGCAGATTGGGGACTGGAGCGTTTCACAAAAGGTGCTCTCGAAGCCGCACAGATCCCGAAACGGCCACCCGCGGGCCTCCTTTCCGATCTCCTGACCAGGAATTGGAAGGGCCGAGTCAGACCCACCTAGCGCAGAACCAAGGTCGGGGCAACTTCCCAACCCCTAGTCGGCTCGCTGTTAGGGAAGTATTTTGCTGGCCCTGCAGATCGTTCTGCGGCGCCCAATTCCCGGTGTGATGCTGTGAAGATAGTTCTCGTCCACAACTATTTGCGCTCCTCGGGCCCGTCTGGCGAGAACCTCGCCTACCAGGAAGAGTGCGACTTGCTCCGGAGATATGGTCACGAGGTTGTGGAGTTCACGGTCACCAACGACGACCTCGAGCGCGCGGGATGGACAGGCAGCCTGCGGGCTGGGGCGGCGGCGGCCTGGAGTTTTTCGACCGCCTCCCGCTTGAGGCGAGTGCTTCGCAGGGAGCAGCCCGGCGTGGTCCACGTGCACAACACCTTCCCGCTCCTGTCTCCATCGGTGTTCTTCGCGGCGCGCGGTCTTCGCTGCGCGACGGTGTTGACCCTCCACAACTACCGCATCTTCTGCGCGGCAGGTGTCCCGCTCAGGCATGGACGCCCTTGCATCGTGTGCCTGGACAAGCGCAGCTCGCTGCCGGCGCTCCGGTACGGCTGCTACCGCGGGAGCCGTGTTGCCACGCTTCCACTGTCCTTGTCGGTGGCCTTGCACCGGACCATGGGCACCTGGGAAAAGCAGGTCGACGCATTCGTTTGCCTCACGGACTTTCAGCGCGAGCTGATGCTCAGGGCCGGCTTGGCTGGGGAGGCATTGTTCGTCAAGCCTCACTGCTACCTTTACCCGCCATCGCCGTTGCCGTGGCCGGACCGCGAGAACAAGGTCGTCTTCCTCGGCAGGCTGGGACCGGAGAAGGGAGTCTCTCTTCTGCTCGAGGCGTGGCGGCTCTGGGGAAACTCCGCGCCGCGGCTCGAGATCATCGGGGACGGGCCGGAGGAAGAGAAACTCAAAGGTCTTGCAGGGGAATCCGGAACCGCCCGGGTCGTTTTCAGGGGGCGTTTGCCATTCAACGAGGCCCAACGCCTGCTGGGACGGGCCAAGGCCGCGGTTCTTCCGTCAATGTCATACGAAGGTTTTCCGATGGTAATCAGGGAGGCGTTCGCCCTCGGAGTCCCGATGGTGGGATCGCGCATCGGGTCGATCCAGAACCTGGTTTCTGAGGGTCTGAACGGCACACTTTTCGAAACCGGTGATCCTGCTGATCTACTGCGCGTCGTGCAGCGTCTCTGGGCCGATGAAGAGGGATTGAAGACGCTCAGTTCCGGGGCGCGGGCAACGTTCGAAGCGAAGTACAACGCTGATCTCAATCACGAGATCCTGATAAGGATCTACGAAACCGCCATCCGGAGACGCAAGGCGAAGCTCGCACATCTCGAAGGGACCTCGTGACGGCACAAGCCGGCATTCGCGGGGAGTCAGCGCTGTGACCGATGTGCGTGCGGGGACCAGCATTCAGTCCGAGCCGATCCTGGGTTGTGGGGTCGCACGTGCCAGCAAGGAAATCCTTGCCGGGCAGGTCGTGGGCTGGCTAGACCAAGCTCCGGGGGTACCGAGGTACCTTGCGTGTGCGAATCCCCACTCTCTGGTCATCAGCACTCGGGATGCCGCGTTTCGCGACGCGCTCGAGAACGCCGACCTTCTGGTGCCAGATGGCGCCGGGATCGTGCTCGCGTCGCGGCTTCTCGGCGGCGCGATCAGGGGGAGGGTGACGGGAAGCGATCTCTTCCAATCTGTCAGCCTGCTGGCCAACCAGCGGGGAGGTGTGCGCTATTTCTTCTTGGGCTCGTCGCAATCGACTGTGGACCTCATCACCCACAGGCTCAGCTCCGATCTCCCAGGAATTGTAGTGGCAGGCACCTACGCGCCTCCATTCGTCGAGGAGTTCACTACGGCGCAGGACAATGAGATGGTCGCGGCGGTCAACTCGGGCAGGGCTGATGTGCTCTGGGTCGGAATGAGCGCGCCCAAGCAGGAGAAGTGGGTTTTCCGCAACAGGCGCAGGCTGAACGTCAAGGTCATCGGCGCCATCGGCGCCGTTTTTGATTTCTATGCGGGCACACGGAAGCGCTCGCCCACGTGGGCGCTGAGGACGGGTCTGGAGTGGCTCCCTAGGCTGTTGTGTGAGCCGCGCCGGCTGTGGCGGCGGACCTTTGCCTCGGCCCCGGTCTTCCTGTGGCTCGTAGCACGCGAGCGCCTGGCTCGCCGCAAGGCGACCAGAGCAAGATAGACGGCATCGGCCATGCCACATCCCTGGCACCGGCAAGGTCGAGTCCTGATACCGCGTGTTAGTGAAGATCGTGGTTCCGGCGCCATCACCCCGTGGCTGCAATCTCAATGATCAAGCGCGGTTTTCGGTTTCATCCCCCTGAGATCGCCTTCGGCCCTGACCTGCGTTGGGTCCTGCTGCGCGGTTTCGGTCCCCCGGAGGCTGAAATCTCCTGCTCGGTGGAACCGGAGGCCGCACGCGCCGTGGCGGCTGCGCTCGATCTAGGTCCGCGGATAGGGTCGCGGATCGGACAGCAGCGCCTGTGCGCTGAGTTGGGAGCTGACACAGCACGGAAGTTCCTGATCGCGAGCGCCACCGCGGAAGCCCAGGGGAAGCGAATGATGCGTCTCGCCCGTGAGGTCGCTGGAGTTGCGGCCGGCGCCGGCGTGCCGCTAGTCTTTCTAAAGTTCGTTGCGCTGTACCTCTCCGGGGCGGTGACGGCAGGCTCGCGGTCGGTTGCTGATCTCGACGTGTTGGTATCCCCGCAGGACGCCGAGCCGTTCGCGGCGGCATTGTTGTCAAAGGGTTTCAGGATATCGGGCGTGCCTGATTCGGATCAGCACTTGGCCCCCTTCCAGAATGATTCTGGTGCAATCGTCGAGGTTCACCGCTACGTGCAGGGCCTGCGCCTCGCGCGAAAGAGGGTTTTCGTCACAACCGGTGAGCTCGCTTCGCTCGGCTACCTTGCCCCTGTGCCACAGTTCCCGGGCGACAGCGCCATGCCCCAGCGAGAGGTCCTAGCGGCGCACGCCATCGCGCACGGCATCGCTCACCACGGACGGAAACCTCAGGAGTACCCGCTGTTCCGGATGGTCGCCGATCTGGTTGACCTCGAATTTGCCAGGGAAGAGGGCAAGGCAGTGCTGGAGCAGATCACGCCATGGTTGGAAGGGGAGGTCAGTCTTGAGGAGACGCAGGCAGTGAGAAACCTCTGCGTTTGCTTGTCGGTGGGCGATGGAAGCTTGTTCAGCCCCGTTGAAGACGGGGGACCTGAGGCCCTGCTCCTTCGCCACCTGGTGGCCGGGTCAACGGCCCAGGTCTACGCCGAGTCCCTCCAGGTGTCCGCGTTCCTGGGGCGTGTTTCCCACCTTCCACGCCCTCTCGCTGTCGCAAGGGCAGTCTGGCACGCCCTCTTTCTGAACAGGGCGCAGGTTGACAAGATCTATGGCCCGCAGGGGTCGTGGGCTGGCTACCTTCGAAAGCAGGCCCTCAGGCCCCTGGATCTGCTCGTCCAGGCGACCCATTCCCTGGCAAACCGGTTCTGGACGGGCTTGCGCAGGAAGACGTGAGGCAAGAGCTCACTCGGAATGCCTTTAGGATCAAGGAAAAGGAACGCTGTCGAAAAGCGTTGGAGACCGGCGCTGTATTCTTCCGGTATCGTCCCGGCGGCGCGAAGTTGGCGTTCGTGAGGACCTCTCGAGGTTGTTTCTGTGCACGCCACCGCTAGCCCGCGAGATCAGCTCTCTGTCGTCATGGTCTGTGGAGATTTTCCACCGATGCTAAGCGGTGTTGGTGACTACTGCGCACACGTTTCGCGGTCTCTGGCCGAACTCGGGCATGAAGTCACGGTAGTGACAACTGAGGGGGCGACCGGAGGCGACTTCCTAGGGGGCAGTCCGGTAGTCGTCGAACCTGTCGTATCAAGGTGGCAACTGAGGGAATTCGGACAGGTGCTCACGGTAGCCGACCGCCTAAGTCGGAGGTGCATTCTCGACCTGCAGTATCACTGCCCGGGGACCTACGGCCGTCGAATGCTGATCAACGCTTTGCCAGGCCTGATAAGGATGGTCCGCCCGGCAGCGAGGGTCGTTGTCACGATGCACGGTTTCCGCGAGCAGGGAGTGCTCTTTCGGCTGCGGGCCCTGCCGATGCTGCGCCTGGCCCACGGGGTGATCTTCGTCGACCGCAAGAACGAAAGGCTCCTGGGAGCTTACGGTGGGCACGGGTCGTCGCGGCTTAGGTTCATTCCGATTGCTGGGAACATACCTCCAGTAGAAGTTACGGTGGAAGAACGCCGGCGGCTACGAAGGGAGTTGGGCTTTGGCGAAGAGGATGTGGTCGTCGCCTTCTTCGGTGGAATCGGGCGATCAAAAGGCTTTCACCACTTGGTGAAGGCGGTTGAGTTGGCGAGGACGGAGTTCGGCCTATCCGCGGTGCTCCTGGCCATTGGCGGTTTTCACGAGGACGGTGTGAACCGCGGGTACCAGGAGCAAATGAAAGTCGAAATCGGCAAGAAGCCGGCATCAGACTGGGTGAAAATCATTGCTGCCCCACCGCCAGCGCGAGCTTCGGAACTACTCCGCTGTGCCGACGTCGCAGCCTATCCGTTCCTGGATGGCGTTGGTGAGAACAGCGGGAGCATGATGGCTGCGCTGGCTCACGGTCTCCCGACTGTCGCTACAAAGGGTCACGGGAACCCGCCGGATTTCGAGGACCACTTTGGCGTCGCGCTTGTTCCTCCGGGGAATCCTTGGATATTAGCGGAGAGAATCGTTGCGTTGGTGAAGTCTCCAGAGTCTCGGGCCCGGATGAAGGGCCGTGCATTAGAGGCAACGCAGGAGCGGTCCTGGGCATCCATAGCTGCCCAGACAGCAGGATTCTTTCGCGACCTACTTCTCGAAACGCGTTTCTAGTGAGCTCGGCCTAAATATGGTGTCGTCGTTGCTGGCTGTGGTCTGGAAACTTGTAGGCAGGGTACCTATGACCCTGGAGCGGCCTCACATCGCGTGATAGAGTCAAAACGGGTACCGGAGGCAGTTCATGCTTGAGGTTGCCGTTGCTGCAGCCTTTGCGGCGCTGATCGCTGGTGTCGTCACCGGCGCCATGGTGCCCTTCGCGACCAAGATCGCCTTCGCGGTGCGAGCGGTAGATTACCCCGGCGGGCGCAAGTTCCACGGCGGTGCGGTGCCGCGCCTCGGCGGTGTGGCTATCGGCATCGGTCTCGCTTTTGGGGCGGGCGCGGTGGCGCTCATGAGGTGGTCCGCCTGGGGCGGGCGGGTCTCGAAGGTCGAGCTGGTGGCCCTGCTGGTCGCCACGGCCATGGTGTTCACGGTGGGGTTGGTGGACGACATCGTCGGCGTCTCGGTGGCCAAGAAGTTCCTGGTGGAGTTCGCCGCGGCCGTGCTGATCGTCTACGCAGGGTGGTGGTTCTCCGTTTTGGGGGTGCCCGGCGGTGGCGAGGTTGCGCTGGGCGTGATGGGCGGCGTGGTCACGGTGCTCTGGATTGTGGGCGTCGCCAACGCGATCAACCTGTTCGACGGCCTGGACGGCCTCGCCGGCGGGGTGGTGGCGATCGTGGCGGGCAGCATGCTCGCGTACTCGCTGATCCAGGGAAGCGTTCTCACGTCGGTCCTGATGGGGGCCGTCCTTGGGGCGTGCCTGGGCTTCTTACCGCACAACCGGATGCCCGCCAAGATCTTCATGGGCGATGCGGGTGCTCTGACCCTCGGCTTCCTGCTGGGGGCGATGAGCGTGCACGGCTCGCTCAAGTCCTCGGCGGCGGTTGCCATCCTGATCCCGATACTGGCGCTGGGGATTCCCGTGATGGACACGCTAGTTGTGATGACGGTGCGCTTCCTGGAACGACCCAAGGGGCGCGCCGTGGAGCGGCTGCTGCGCATATTCCGGGCGGACCGCAACCACGTGCACCACCTGATGCAGCGGCACGGCGCGGGCCGGCCCACGGTGGTGCGCATGCTCTACCTGTTCGTACTGATCTCCTGCGCGATGGCGCTCACGGTCGCGCTCACCAAGAGTTCGGGGCTGGGGATTGCGCTTGTGATCGTGGAGGCCGCCGCGATCCTGCTGGTCCGAACCCTGGGCTTCCCGCGGTTCACGCGCGCGCTTGCCGATGATCAGCGCGAGGAGCTGCGCGAGAAGTGGTTTGCCCCACCGCACCCGCAGGCTGACAAGTGAAGCATCGAGACCCGTTCGTCACCGTGGGGCACGCCCTCCGGGCGTGCCTTTTTGTTCCCCCGTTCGGAAACGCAGCCGCGGAGCGGCTGCCCCACAGTTACTCGCCTCTTGTCGGAGGGGCGGCTTTCGCGGCCGCCCGCGTTCTTGTCATTCTGAGCCCGGAAGGGGCGAAGAATCTCGTCGCGCTGCACGTATGGTGAGATCCTTCGTTCGCCCCGCATGCAGCGGGGCTCACTCAGGATGACAAACGGGGGCGGGGGCGAGCCCCGCCCCTAGCCCACCGAGACTGTTGAAAAAGCACCCTCGTGCGTGCTCATTGGTCCTTGCGACGTGCGAAAGACTGAGCACGCGCGGGGCGCGTGCTCCACAGAAACAAACGCAGCCGCGGAGCGGAATCTCATCGAATTCGGCGAGATTGCTTCGCCCCCTTCCGGGGACTCGC
>Ga0315284_10002013_pt1 | contig 29160 bp, 35 predicted proteins | sample YL17G09_16_MG_FD_203696 | JGI IMG/M metagenome (GOLD analysis project Ga0315284, IMG submission 203696) | Sediment microbial communities from Yellowstone Lake, YNP, Wyoming, USA - YL17G09_16 | ecosystem: Environmental > Aquatic > Freshwater > Lake > Sediment | place: USA: Wyoming | collected...
TGTTGTAAACCAGGAGCCTATAGTCCCTGATGCTCAAAAAGTATGATTTTCTATAAATTATACAACTATAACATTGTATCCAATAAATACAGAATTACAACATCCTATTTCTGTCATCGATTCAGTAATAGCGTCCTTATAAGAAATATTATAATCTACATTAAAATCTGGCATCTCTTCTTTATTAAGATAGGGGAAATATTCAACATCCGTCTTTTGTTTTATCTTATGTGTGTCAATCATTTCACCAATTCTGGCATGGGGATATTTAATATTGTAATAATATCTTCTAACACATGGTGGAAATTGAGGATTGATTGCCTTCCCCCATCTTTCTTCTTTTGAAGCACAAACTGATCTGTTGTTGTCTTCTACAATAAAAATACAAGGAAGGTCAAATCCATCAACATAGCGAGCCGCTTCAAACAGATGGCCAGAATCCTCAGTTCCATCACCAATAAAACACCATACTTTTTGAAAAGAATGTTTACGTTTTAAAGCCAAGGCAATTCCAGCAGCAATTGCCGGGGTTCCACCTATAATTGACGAAGTAAAGAAATTGCGTTTTCTATCATAAATAAACATACTTCTTCCATTAAGAATTCTATCTTTCAATATTTGAGGAGAAATGCCAGCAAGAAGAGCATGATAATGATTCCTATGATTTGATATTACATAATCTCCTTCTTTTATTTCTTTAAATATTTCTATCAATTGGTTTTCATTGCCTCCAGAAAGATGAAAGAGAAATGGAAGTTTGTGATCTTTATAAAGCTGAACAATTTCATTTTCAAAACCAATAAGAGATTCTTTAGAAAAATAATTCATTATTTGCCTAACATCGATTTATATGGCTTATTAAATTGTGCAACATTCGACATATTGCGATTAAACAAGAACTCTTTTAACATCTCACGATTTCTCTCCATATCTTCTGAAGTTACGGTAGATAATTTGTGAACAAATGGACGATGAACATCTCTTGCAAGAGCTTGATTATAATATATCCACTCATTGTTAATTATTGTTATTCCATATTTTTCAGAGTTATTATAAAAATCGGAGCCAGGTGTTGGAGTAAAAGAAGTCAAAGTCACCACATCTGGTTGTGTTTTTTCTAAGAACTTAATCATATGGCTTGCCGATTCAGATGTTTCTCCTGGTAATCCGGTCATGATAAATATGCGAACTTTAAAACCTTTATCTCTTAAGATTTTCATGGCATTTATATTATGTTTAACAGTTGTTCCTTTTGCTGTCAATTCTAGAACTTTTTCTTCTGCCGCTTCAACGCCAATTCCAACTTCCCTACAACCACTATTCCAAAGTAAATCAGCAGTTTCTTCATTTACATGATCAGCCCTCATTGAGCATCTATAGTTTATTCCTGCTTTATAAAGAATTGTTGCCAATTCCTTGAACCTATTATTATTGAGGGTGAAACAATCATCTTGAAATCTAATTTCCGAAACATTGTATTCTTTTTTAAGTAATTCGATTTCTTCTTTTACTGTTTCAGTATTGCGATATCTGACTTTTCTTTTGTGTAGTTGTGGAGAAGCACAAAATGCACAATTAAAAGGACAGCCTCTACTTGCCATTAAGGTTGCAGAATTGCCGGGATTAAAGATCGTTCCAGAAAAAGTATTTCCTGGCTTAAAGTAAAATTCTCTGTTAAGAAATTCTCTAGCAGGTATAGGAATTTCATCTGGTTTTAAAAGTCCTTCTTGTGTAATTATTTTTTTGACAGGTTTGTTGCCAGTTGATTCCAAGTATTCTATAGCTTTTTTAAATGTATATTCACCTTCTCCTCTAAGGATCATGTCTATAGGCACATTGTCTATATCTTGTTGCCATATTTCTGAAGATATAGAATCAAAATGCGGACCCCCTACAATAACAATTCCGTTGTATAAATTCTTAATTTCTTGTGCTACTATTAATAACAATGGGTAAGTAGGAGTGCAAGAAGAAATCGCATAAACATCTGCTTTTGGTATTTCTTTTTCATGAGCCATATCTAACAACTGTAAATCACAATTAAGTTGTTTTGCCGCTGCCATTACAGATAACAATCCAAGTGGCGGATCAGAATATTGATCGACAACCCAAGGCACATTCAATTTAATAAACAAAACTTTCATAGAGAGCTTTCTAACCGATTTTTCGCCTAGCAATAGGAGGAGACAACTTTTTATGACGGCGGTCATCCATTAAGTAATCAAGCACATAAATACTATTGATATTATTCATAAACTTAAGATAGTATTTTTTAGAAAATAAAAGAGCATCGATAGCTTTCCGGAAGTTATGTTTATCTGCTGTTTCTGAACATATTAGTGGTATTTTATACTTATCAAAATCTAATGTTTGTAGTATATTTAAATCTTTTCCTTCTGTATGAATACAAATAAATGTGGGAAACGGATCAAAATAATTTTGTATTAAGTCGTTGATTTTATATAATTTAACCTCAAGACATGAAGGATATCCTTTCCACTTATAATCGGAAAGATAACTTCCTGCTCCACGTCTACCGTGTCTCTTTAAAATTGCCGTTTTTTCTTCTGTCCAGCCAACTGCGCCTTCTATTACTATGTCTTCTGGGCGGTTTTGTTTAATTAATTGTATCAATTCAGACAATGGTTCAATTAAAACTCCTCTACAGCCATATTTGTAAAATAAATAGGTGTTGTTCCATATAATTGGATGGTTTACACCAATTTCTAGATAGGTGACTTTTTGTGGATCAATTGTTCCACCAAAACAATTTAAAATCATTAAATCTTGGAGGCATTGCGCATAACTTTCGGGATGAGTCAACATATCCTATATAGTAAAATTACAACTTATTCTACTTTATCCAGAGGCGGCGAAAAACCCCTACATTCCGAAGGAATGTTTGCTCTGTGAGCGAGGAAGTGAGCGTAGCGAATGAACAGAACAAACCTCTTTAGGGTAGGGGTAATTGACTATTTCTGCGGTTCTCGTTTAAGAAAAATAAAGGACGGTGACGTATTGTGTATGGCCTCTGAAAAAATACCAGTCAATTCTTGTGATTTCTTTGGATAATATGCATGGAAATTCGTTAATAATTCCATCATGGTTTTTGGGTTTAAAGCAATGTGAGTTATACCCAAATTTGGGTAATCATCGTAACCCACAAACACCACGGGAATATTTTGTTGGTTTACAGTAATTTTTAATTGTTCAAACGGTCTTTCTAAAATAAAGGGGGTAATGGAATACACTATTGGGATAAAACCCTCAATAGCCATACCAGCAGCAACAGCAACTAATGATTGTTCACAAGTTCCGAGATTAATTAATCTATTTGGAAATTTCTTTTTGAAACTGTTAAGTCCAGATTCATAATCTCCAATTAATACAAATATTCTTTCTTCTTTTTCAGCAAGTTCAACAATAACTCTTCCAAATTCATTTCTCATAATTTTCTCCAAGGTCTGAATATATTTCCCGAAATTGCTCTTCGGTTGGAAATTTTCCATGCCAAGAAGCTGGATCTTTTTCCATTATCTTAGCTCCCTTGCCCTTTATTGTGTGTGCTATGATAGCATTGCATTTATTGTGTTCAAGACCATTATAGGCTTCTAGAAGTTCATTGTGTGAATGGCCATTTACGTTTTTAACATAACAACCAAAAGATCTAAGTTTTTCTTCTAAATTTCCAAGCGATAATATATCGTCAACACAACCAGAACCTTGATAATTATTTTTGTCAATAATGACAATTAAATTGTCCAATTTGTGTTGAGAAGCAATTAGCAAAGATTCCCATGTTGTTCCTTCTTGACATTCTGCCTCTCCTAATAAAACAAATATTCTTCCTTGTTTATTCTGTAATTTCTTGGCAAGAGCCATACCAGTTCCAAATGGTAAACTCAGTCCTAAACTTCCACTGGTGCAAAAAATTCCATTAGAACAATCCATAAAAGGATGATCATTTATTTGTGGATCATATCCACAATCTTGAAGAAGTGGGTAAAGTGCTAAGACTGCATGACCCTTGCCTAAAAGAAATTTGTCATTTATTTGAAGAATTTTCTTGTATAAAGTCACCAATATCTCCACACAGGAAAATGTTCCACCAAAGTGATAACCATGACCTTTTCTGGCTAAATCGCAAATTTGAATTCTTAAAATTCTTGCTCTTTCAATTAATTCTTGCATATCACTTCCTAGTAAACTTTAAATATTTGTTTGGATCTTCAGGATACTGTTTTTTTCTTGGAGTTTCTTCTGACAAAAATCCTAAATTATTCATAAATTTCTCGAACATAATAGGATTATAACGCTTGTATTCTTCTTCTGATATTAAATTGTTTCCCCAAACCTTTCCACTGTGAATCTCTGAATAAATATATTTGAATCTTCTTAAGACTAGTGGGGGGCACGGAAAAATAATATCATATTCTGAACCCTCACAATCTATTTTCATTATTATATCGTCCACGCTATCAGCAATATATTTTTTAATAAATTCTTCTAACGAAATACAGCAAACAACATCACCAACAATGTCTTCGGAAATTTGAAAATCTGTTTGCTTGGAATTTTCAAAAGGAAGTTGCACATATGCTCTTTCTAGCCCAGGCTTTGATATAGCCACATTTATCGGTATAATATTGTGGAATGAACTGATGTTAGAAATAAGTTTATTGTAGTTATCCTTTTGTGGCTCAATAGAAAAAACTTGTTTGGCTCCATTGAGAGCCGCAAAAATAGAAAAATATCCTACATTACTGCCTATGTCTATTATTATACTTTCTTTTAATTCATTGCCAAATGCTTTATAATTGTTTAGCAAAAATATTTCGTTAAATAATGACGGATATTCTTCTTGTGGTTTTGTCAATTTTAGCAAGGATAGTTCTCCTTAAGTCAAAATAGTAACCCCATTTTAAGAAAATAAGAAAAATTATACCATATACTATATTAATTTCATGGATAAATATCAAGTTAGCAGTAGATCATCAATAGGAAAAACTTATCGAAATCTTTTGTTCGAGATATTGATGAATTGTAAGTTTAAAAATGTCTTAGAGATAGGTTGTTTAAGAGGTTATTCATCTTGTGCTTTTTTTGAAGCTCTTAATCAAGGAGCGGATTTTAATTACACTATTTGCGATCCAGCACCACGAATGGATGTTAAATTATTTGATTTGTGCAGAAAGAAAGATTCCATTAACCTTATAAAAAAACCATCATTAGAAATCATTGAACCAGGATACGATTTCATATTTATAGATGGCGATCATTCCATAAATTATGTGCCATTAGAATTAATGAGATTAGTCGATGTAAATGCCGAGACAATGCTTGCTCATGACACTTATATAGAAAATCCAAAATATAAAGGACCTCCTTTATACAGATATTTCTTTTCTAAACATAAAGAATACTATTATGTGGATCATAGTACATTTAGACCCAACGAAGAAAAAGAAAAATGTGGTATTTCTTTTTTTACAAAAAACAAAGAAACATTTAATTTAGTTAAACCTTTGTTTGAAAAATTAGTGTAATATGGGGAATATTAACATCCGTATTAGTTCAATTTCCAAAGATCAGTTAATCTTCGAACACCTTTAAAGTCCTAACCAAATTACTATATTACTCTATTAAACTATGACAGAAGTAAAAGGATATTAAACCATGACAGAAGTAAAAGGTTTATTAGTTTTTTATGTTGATGTTGGAAATTTACCTCCAAATGTAGCAAAAGAATTCGTTAAAAAAATAGAACAACAATTACAACATGGTAGTGATGATTTACCCGAAGAACGAAAATGGATTGTTCCTAAAGATGTTGGGATGTTTTTTGTTCCGGTGCGAGACAAGAAGAGTAAAATTGAATATATTAGTTTCAAGAGAATTACATCTGATGTCAAGAAACAGGTTGACAATCTTAAAAATAAATTCTCTGAATTTTATATGTGCTGCGGACAGCAAACCTCTACACCTACTGATGCTTGACCTGTGAGCGTAGAGAGTGATGCGAACTAGATCAAGCCCTTGTGGTGGAGGATAAATGCCCGAAAGAAAATGGTATAAAATTAAATTGTATGAAGACCACAGAGAGAAAAACTAAAAAAAAACCAATAAAATTAATATTAAAAAACCATCAATCAATAGGGGATGTCTGCATGCTTGCTTATGCTCTAAAGGCATTGCATGAAAACTATCCAGACCGATTTGTAACGGGCGTGGATACTCCTTGTAATGCAATTTTTGAAGGCAATCCATATGTCACAGATTTAAATATTGAAGATCCATCAGTTAAAGTAATAGACATGGATTATCCAACTATTCATCAATCAAACCAGAGACCCTATCATTTTGTAAATGCTTTTGTTAAAGATTTGGAAACAAAATTAGCTTATCTGTCAATTAAACTAGAGCCTACAGAATGGTCAGGAGCTATTTATATTACCGAGGATGAACAAGGATGGTATTCCCAAGTACATGAAATATTAGGATACGATCCGCCTTACATCTGTCTCAATTGTGGTACAAAATGGGATTATTTAGCTAAAGCTTGGGATCATAGTAGGTGGCAAGAAATCATTAATAGATTTCCTGAAGTAACCTTTGTTCAAATTGGAGCCAAAGAACACAATCATCCTACAATGGAAGGCAAAAATTTAATAAACCTAATTGGCAAAACAGATTTGCGTCAACTAATCAGATTGATTTGGCATAGTTGGGGAGTCATTACACCAATTAGCGCCCCTATGCATTTAGCTTATGCTATTCCACCTCACCCGAGATACAACAGAAAAAGTAGAGCATGTATTGTTATAGCAGGTGGTAGGGAACCAAATCATTGGCAAGCAGCAGCAAATCAACAATTTATCCATACGTGCGGAATGCTGGATTGTTCAGATGAAGGAGGGTGTTGGAAAAGCAGAATCAAGCCACTATATTTGGAAAAAAATGATGAAAAAGATGAAAGTTTATGCATTTACCCAGTTGAATTGTCAGGTCAATGGATTGGACGGTGCATGGATATGATTTCTGCTGATGAGGTCTGTTTACTTATTAAAAAATATATGGACAATTTAGATTATAAAGAAGAGAAACCATAAAAATGAAAATCGGTATTTTTTCTAAATTTGATATAAGCGGTGGCTCAGAAATGAGATGTATTGAATTAGCTAATTCAATACGACAATATACAAAACATCGATCAACTATTTTCTGTATGGGCAAAATGGCTGATCGACTCAAAGCATTAGTAAACAAAGATGTTTCTGTTCATCAACATGCATTCAATAAACTTGAACGATTGTATGATTTAGATTGCCTTATTGTAGTGAACACTGATTCTCGCCTATTCACAACCCTGGATTTCTGGACAGGGAAAAGTGAGAAACATCAAACTTTTGTAGATTTAACAAAAATTAAACAAATGATTTTTCTTTTTAATTTTTTAGTTTCTCCATCCAAACATCTGTCCGAATTAGAACAATATTGCCCCAACCTAAAAATAATTACAACGAATACTAAGTTCTTTCAAGAAATAGGAAGAAAATATGGCAATATCATTCACATTCCAAGAATTATACTCGAATCACCAATTAACCCAGAAAGAGTCAATTCATCAAAAATCCCATCAGATAAAATTAGAATAGGCTGTCTCTCTAAACCAGTTCATGATAAATGGAATAATGATTGGTACAAATTAATTGAACATGTAAACAGCGCAATCAGTAATATCCAATGGCGATTCCTTGGTTGTCCGCAATCCTTACAAGATAGTCTTACTTTTGAAAATATTGAATTTAATAAAGAATTTGCTATTCCTGTTAAAGATTTTTTAGAAAATTTAGATATTTTTGTGTACTTCCCCTCATTTAAAAGAGAAGAACCTTGGTCTAGATCAGTTGCCGAAGGTTTATTGAGTGGATGTCCTGTGATTACAACTAATAGAGGTGGAAATATTGATCAGATTGTTCATGGAAATAATGGTTTTATATGTACTAATTTAGAAGAGTTTCAAAAGTTTGTTGTTTTCCTTTGTCAGAATCAACATGTGTTAAAAACAATGAAAAAGATATGCTTAAATAGATCTCAATACTTTACATCTCCTCAAATAATTAAAAGATTAATGGATTTCATACAATGGTAACATTTATTCATGGCAAACGATACTGGACAGGTCAAAAAATGTGGGATGGTAAAATTACCACCCCAGTTAAAACAAATTATAAAATCTCCATTTGTACAACTTGTATGGATCGATTAAATGATTTAAGTCTTACTCTACCCTTCAATATAGAACATAAAGCATACCCGTCCGTAGAATTTATTTTATTAGATTATAATAGTCATAAAGATGATGTTGGTAAATGGGTAAAAGAAAAAATGTCCGAGTATATTGAAAGCGGACTTTTAACCTATTATCGCACAGGAGAACCAAAGTATTATACTATGGCGCATTCTAGAAATGTTGCGTTTAATTTGGCTTCTGGCGATATTATATTAAATGTAGATGCAGATAATTTCATCCAACCAAGAGATAAAGTAATTACACAATCATTTTGTGAATATGTTAATATATTGGCTAATCAATCAGGAGGAGAAAAAGCTATTTTTGCAAAAGGCAAAAGAATGATGCATGGACGATTGGGATTTTTCAAAAAAGAGTTTATATCAATCGGGGGTTTTGATGAAAAAATGTGTGGATACGGCTATGATGATATTGATTTAATGCGGAGGGCGTGGGCGCTGGGATTTACCCTTTATTGGTTTGGTGGTCTTTATGTAGATAGAATTAAAACCTCAAATTCAATGAAAGGTGAAAATATGCAGAATAGGAATTGGAGAAAAACAGAATGGTGTAATCAACAAATGGGTTACGCTAATCTAGATGCAGGAATATTTGTAAGTAACCAAGGAACTACTTGGGCTAAATGTCATGTTACTAAGAATTTTAAAGAAGAAATGGATATAGCAATATCATGAAAAATGTAATGATCGCTAATTTTAATAAAAAATCACATACTAAACTTGATGATCTAATCACAATTCTTAAAGCTCAATTGGAAAACAGCCTCGAATTAAACTGGAAACCAGAAGATATTTACATCCTTAGTAATTTTACTTTTGAATACAATGGAATCAAAGCAGTAGAAATAAATCTAAATGATCATTGCTTAACTGGTAGTAAGATGTTTGGTGTTCAGTGGATTATAAAACAAAATATTGACAATGTTTATTGGGCGCATGATTTAGATTGTTGGCAAGGAGAAGAATTTGAATGCCCCGAATTCAAAGATGTGGGTCTTGCCGAATATAGCCTGCCAAAATTTAATGGTGGAAGTGTCTTCTGGAGAAATACCGCTAAAGATATAGTAGACACCATTGTTGAATATATTGAAAAACATAAATCCCCCAAAGAAGAACCAGTTCTTAATAAAATTTTAAAATCTGACCAATATAAGTCCAGAGTTACAGTCCTCAACACCACTTATAACATCGGTTGCTCTGGATTTGTCAAAAGATGGCAAAGAGCAATTAAACCCATCCGTGCTTCTCATTTTCATCCAACTAACAGAATAGCATGGGAAACTCATGCTCTGGATAGAAATAAATTAGGTAAAAAATCTATTTCAGATCGTCTTGAAAAATTAATAAGAAAATTTTACCCAAAGTTGGCTACCGAAGTGGTTTACAAGTAGCATCACATCCAATCTCTAAATGTACTTGGATCTAATCTACTAATATAATCTAATGCTGCTTTAAGTTCTTTAGCATGATAAGACCCCACACTATCCTTCCCCTGAGAATTATAGCGAACAATCATGTCATTTAATTTATCTTCATTTTCTTCTATCCATTGTTTTAATTGAGATAAATTAACTTTGGTTAATCTAGATAAAAATTTTCCTAGATTCCCAGGATGTGTTTCCTTGTCTAACATCGCCCACATGCGCTCTATGTTCTTTTTATTGCCATATGTCCCCTGATAACTCTCAAAAACATGACTGCGGTTATCAGGGTCAGGAGCATCTTCATATACACTTAATATGTCCATCCATCCCATTTGCCCAGCTAAAATAATAAATTGCTCCTTCGCTAAATAGTATGGATCATATGACACATTAGCATGCTGTATTTTTGCTAGTTTTATAGCAGTCTCTTTGATGAGTGGTTCTAACTCCTTATTGGCATAACCACCAATTCTCATCTTTGCAAACTTTTGATTTCTTCTTTTAGGATTGCGAGTTTTGTAAATTTTTCCACGAGTTAGCATAAGTGGATTTTTATGCCTAAACATCTCTATTAGTTTTATTGCATTTCTGGTTTTAATAGCTGATTGTGGATGATCAATCACCATTTTTGCGCAGGCATGAGGATCAGAAAAATCTTCTCCCTCAATTTCTGCGCCTCGTAAATCAAAATGCGTTGCATTTCCACCACCACTTACAAAATCATTCCATACATCAGGAGATAGCATTCGCTGCTCATTTTCTTCATCATTATCGCTTGGAGGTGCTAATGCCCTTTTTGGCACATCAAATCCAAATTTTGTCTTTAATGTCATAGCATCAGCAAACTGAATCTGATATGGAGTCATTCTTTTATTGCCACCTCTATTGGAATGAGTATCAGAAGAATTATACCATCCACCTTGAGCACCATTTGGACCAACATTAGTTGGCACTGTTCCTAGTAATAAATAAGCAACGTCTCTGGGATCTATAATTTGTTTCTTTTTCCAAGCAGAAATAATTTGGTCTGCTCTTTTCTGTTCATTAGATCCAGACATTACATCGTAGTCATGTTGCCCAAATATCGCACCACCTGCACCTACTCCAGTTAAAAAAGGATTAGGTGCAATGGGATCTAGAAAAATTCTTTCTTTTTTCTCATCTAAACCATTTATCACCCAGTATGGCGTCATGTTGAGAGCATAATCTGCTGCTTTATCCCCAACAGATACATCCTCAAAGTTACTTATAGAAGAAGAACCCGGAGTATCTGACCAATCATAATACCAACCCTCTGAAACATCATGTTTTATATCAGAAAAACGTATTAACCATACATCATGATGTTTTTTAATTAAATTGCCTAAATTACGAGCTTCTAACCATGATAAAAAATTCATAATTCCTCCAATGCCCGTCTTAAATTTTTAACAAAATCTTGATCATTGTTTGGATTTAAATTAAAAGATTCATGGATAAATTTAATATTTCTATCTGTCATCTCTTTTCCTTTAAAACGAATTAAAATTAATTCTTTCTCGCCAGTTCTATGGGCAAACACAGCTTTGGTTGGATAGGAATTAGCACCATAACTATTCCATTGTTCCATTGCCATTCCTGAAAAATCTAAGGTTGGTTCATTGCAAAATACTGTAAATACCCCACGGAAAAACATACCATCAAAAGCTAAAATCACCCACCGTTTTAACTCTCCAACTTTTATCGCCTTTTCATAAATTATTTTCTTACAATAATTTAAATTTCTAAAATCATGCCCAACTTCATTATAAGCAGATCGCAAATCTGTCTGCCATGGTGGAATTTCTCTGCTATAATATATTGGTTGTTCCACCTTTGTGCCAAAACCATGATGTTGTAAATAATCATATGCAGCATTAATAAGTTTCGCTTTTCGTGAATCATGAATTATATCTGGATGATATTTCAACAATAATTTTCGTGTTGATAATTTTATCTCTTCTTCTGTTGCTCCTCGTTGTAAGTCTAATGTCCGCAAAGCATCCTCTAAAGAATTGATGAGACCAATTGACTCTAACCATGATCTAAAGTTCAACTTTCCGATTCCCCCGACCCTTTGTCTGCATTCGGTGGCACTACATCATCAAAATTATCATCAGCAGCCTTTGCAAGAGGTAAATCCTTACCACCACCCTCTAATCTGTTAATCAAAGATTTTAAATCCTCATCATCATTCTCCTCTGCTAATCCCTTCAAGAAATCCATTAAAGAATCTCTATAACGATTCCAGACCGTTTTAAACAATTCTTGCACATTCTGGGCCTCTGCTGGATCACCTGCCTCATCCGCCAACCCCTCCCGTATCCTAATATATTTTTCAAAACTTCTCATATTTTTATTGACTCCTGTATAACTATAATTATATTTAGTAAATTTTTGTTTAAAAATTCAACATAAGTTAATATATAAGGTTAAGCATAATCCTAGGAGTTTAAAAATATGAAACGAAAGCTGATTAACTTTGATGTGTTTGATAGGATTCAAAAAGATTCCTTGTCAGCGGCAGAAACTGAGCTTAAAGGAGCACAATCAGTTCTAGCCGATACATTGGATATAGAAAACACAAACCTCCGCTGCTTCGGATCAGAAAACGTTCTTTATGAAACATCGGATGGCACTTTTATCCATGCTAACTATTCAATTAAAAATGAAAATATAACATTTGATAATATTGAACAGATAGTCATTGATGAAGATACAGAAAAAATGAAATCAAAAGAAATCCTGGGAAACCTCCTGGATTCTCTCTTAGACGAAGAAAAGAAAGAACAAGCCAATGTCCTGTTTAATGATTACCTGTCCCTTCCCTCCACAAAACGAGTATTTAAAGAAAATTTTGCAAAAAAAAGAAGTAAGGACAAGCATTTTGTAGAAACTAATAATGTTAATGAAATGCTAGAATTTGGTATCCGACAAGGCAGAGGAGTAGTCAAAGAATGGTCGGCATTAGCAAAGAATGTTCTTGATTATGTTAATTTCAAGACAAATCAGCAAGTTCTAACCGATACTCAAGTAAAACGTGATGAAAAAGGAAATGTGGTAGCCGTACAAATCCCAACTATTGAAACTGCTAACCAAAAGAAACTACTGCAATTGCAATATGACCATATGCTTGATACCGATGTAGAAGTTAAACGTTGGGCCGCTAAATCACTTTCCGAAAATGCTAAATTCTGCAAAGCAGTTAATGAACTTAGACGACATAATGCTCTCTCTGATGCTAATGGACTCGAAGAAGCTTTAGAAAATGTAGTTAGCAACTGGCCACAAGTTCTTTATCTCACTCAATCCGAACTCGCTGGTCAAATCAAGGAAGGCTTAGATTCCCTCCATGCCGCAAATTATGATGACCAAACCTGTGAATTTATGGCTGAAGGCATTCTAAGAACCGCTCAAGAAATCTACACAGACTCCGTAGAAAAAATAGTAAAACTCGCTGGAACAAAACTCTGCGAAGAATGCGATCAATATGTGGCATTCCAAGAAATTGTAAATAAATTCTACCCGGCAGTTGATGAAAATTTCATGAGAGAAATGACCGTTTATTCAGATCTTTATGAAACTCTAAGAAAAGTATATGAAGCCACAACTGAAAATTATATTAAGGTCACAACCGCAGGACACCTTAATGAATTAGCTTCCGTTCTACAAAAAGAAGTAGAACCAGATCTTAAAATCGTTAAAGAAGCAATGAACTGGTTGATACACCTTGTCGAAACAAATATCGGCGGTGGGCCATGGACCGTTTCTAATAAACCACACCAAACTGTTTCTGGTGATCATCCAGCTATGACCCAAAAAGCAAAACAAACCTACTCACCAGCATCCGATGCTTCCGGTGATTGGGGAGATGTTGCTCCTGTAAGCGATGGTAAAAACTATAAAGGCGGATTAGCAGATGAGATGAGAAATCGTGGTTGGGGCAACTGGTCTAATAACGATGTCTATCCAGAATTGAAAAACCCATATGTTCCTAAACCATTTGGCGATTACACTGGAACAGAAAAGGGTGTAGATAAAGTAGCCGATGCTACAGCACAATGGTCGTCTGGAGATACTTGGCCCGCCTTGCAAAACCCCTACGTTCCAAAAGCAGAAACCCCTGAAACTTACAAAATGAACGCAGGGGCTGAAGAAGACCTTATTGTAGATAAATAATTTTTATGAATAATTGTGGAATTTATACTATTGAGAATGTTGTAAATGGTAAAAGATACCATGGTTCTACAAATAACTGGAATCGTAGGAAGCATGCTCATTTACACCAACTCAAAAATGGCACTCATAAAAACAAACATTTGCAAAGAGCATGGGTGAAATATGGGGAAAATAATTTTAAATTTATTTGGGAAATGGATGTATTAGAACCATATTTGCTTTTTGTTGAGCAAATATATCTTAATAATAATAAAGATGGATATAACATTAATCTAAATGCCTCTAAACCACCTTCACCTAAAGGAAAAAAGATTACCGAGGAGCACAGAAAAAATCTTAGTTTATCGCATAAAGGAAAAAAGATTACCGAGGAGCACAGAAAAAATCTTAGTTTATCGCATAAAGGGAAGCCACAAACTAAAGAGTCTAATGTTAAGAGATCTGAATCTCTTAAAGGAAAAAAAAGACCGCAAGATGTTGTTGATAAATATATTGAATCTAGAAGAAATGGGAAAGGATGGACTTATAAACATACTGAGGAAACCAAAAATAAACTGAGATCTTATAAACCATCTGATGAGACTAAAAGAAAAATAAGTGAATCTATGAAACTTCATAGAAAAAATAAAATAAGCAAGTCATTAAAATTACATTTTGGTTTACTCAAGGAGTCCCAATGATTTTACTTACAGAACATGGTATCCCCGGAACAAGCTATAAAGATGTGCTAATCTGCGATGGTGGTTATGGAGTCCTTAATGAAATGGATCTCCATGAATCCACCGATCAAGGTGTAAAATTAGTAAAATTTAAAGGCAAGTTCCAAGAAGCTGATATTGTTAACAAAAACAAAAGAATGTACCCACATGTTGTCCTTGACTCTAATGTTAAACGATTACAAGAAGTTATCGATGTAGGAGGTCTCATAGGGGAATGCGACCATCCTATTGATAGCATAATTCATTTTGCTAACGCTTCACATAAAGTCAATAAATTATGGTGGGAAGGAAATACCCTAATGGGCGAAGGCGTTATCCTCGATACGCCTATGGGAAAATTACTTAAGTCGCTCATTAATTGTAATGTACGAATTGGAATAAGTAGCAGAGGCGTAGGAAATGGAAAAGTGAATGAAGATGGAATACTAGTGATTGGGGAAAGTTATCGACTCATTACGTTCGATGCAGTCGCTGACCCAAGCACTTCGGCTGCGTTTCAAGAAAAAATAGTAGGAAAAGAGGAATCAATTTATGATAATCCTCCAAAAAACGAAAGTTGCAGCATAAATAGAATAAGCAATGAACTAATTCTTGCTTGCTTAAGTGGAACGATTAAAGAACAAATAAATAACTATAAAGAGAGGATAAGCTCATGAAAGTTCTGGAAGCCCTTACTAAATTATTGCCTGAAAAACAGGCACAAGAAATCATGCCAACCGTTGAGGCTATGCTTGATGAGGCAAAGCAAGAGCTTGATAAAGAATATAACAAAAATCTAGAAGAAGCTTATGCTGAACTAGCCAATGAAATGAAAACGGCGGAAACAACCGCTGAGCAAGGCTACCAAGAAGCTTATTCTATTATTCAAGATCTTCGCAGCCGACTCGATACCCAACAGTCTGAATTTGCATCGTCCATGGATGAAGGCTATGAAGAAGCATACCAAATGCTTATAGCCGAACGTGCTAAAAATGAAAAACTCGAAGTCGAAATTTATGAAGAATACGACAAGAAGCTCGCTGAAATGAGAGAATATATGATCGATAAGATCGATGAATTTCTCAACGTAAAAGGAAAAGATATTTATGAACAGGCCCGACGTGAGTTGCTTAATGACCCCACAGTAGCTGAACATAAAGTCGCTATGGATAAAGTCGTAAATATACTCTCCGACTATATCAGCCAAGAAGATTATACACTTGCTGCAAGTAGCAAACTAGAAGAAGCTATTAAAACCCTTGAGGAACTTCGAAATAAACAACGTATCCTTGAAGCGAGAAATATTAGATTATCATCCGAAAATAAAAAGCTCAATGAGAACGTTCGTAATCTCAATGAAGCAGTACAGAATAAAAATGGTAAAACCATTACCGAAGAAAGAAAAGAAAGAGTAGAAACATCTAAGAATGCAACGGGGAGAGGACAAAAAATTGTCGAGGATGTCAAAGTTATTGCGGAACATAACGAAGAACTCGATGACAAACAACCAGCCTCCGATGAACTCCGACAAATGAGAGTCCTCGCAGGTATTGAAACAAGGAAATAATACAAAGGTTATAAAATATTATGAATGATAGATTTCTAAATGAAGCTGCTCAACTTGAAAACCTTTGGGGCGAGCTTGGAATGCTACAAGGGATCAAAGATCCATATGTCCGATCCTGCACAGCCGTTCTACTCGAAAACCAAAGACTCATTAATGAAGTATCCACCGATACTTCAGATATCGCCCAATTCAAGCGTATTTCAATTCCATTGGTACGCAGAATTTATCCGCAGTTGATCGCCAATAAAGTAGTGTCCGTACAACCACTACTTGGCCCAACTGGTCTAGTATACTACCTGCGATTCCGATACTCCACCAATAAAGGTGCCGTTCGTGGTGCAGATAATAACGCTGGATTTCCGGCAGATGATGTTAACTCTCTACAACAGTTGGCAAGCGGTGACGCTAACCTATACGTCTACTACAGCCACCAGTTCATAGAGAATGAAACAAGTTCAACCGATACAGGTGCAGACGTTACCTCAGTGTTCGCCCCACTGGAACATACCCCAGTAATCGGCGGAACCCTAACAGGTACAGTATATGATGGTGCCGTTGCTATCCAAACATTAACTTCAACTTCTGGCAGTACCGCACTTACCTTCGCTGCAATTGGTGTACTAGCAGCCGTCCACGTTGATAGCGGTACTATTAACGTCACAACCGGTGAAATTACACTCACCTGGGATGCAGGCGGTGGGGCTCCCGGACCAAACCATATTATCACCTCCTATGAATATAATATGGAATGCAACCAAGACCTGCCCGAAATTAACCTGGTTATCGAGTCGGAAGAAATTGCCGCAAAAACCAGAAAGTTAAAGGCAGTTTGGTCATACGAAGCTCAACAAGACCTTCGCAGCCAACATAACTTGGACGCCGAGGCTGAGTTGACCGCAGTTCTAGCTCAGGAAATTAACCTCGAAATCGACCGTGAAATTCTGAACGACCTGCGCACCAATGCTGGCACAGTAACCGCTTGGGACTTCGCTACTGCACTCGGTGATACCATTAAGGAAAAGTATGAAGCCCTCTACGTAAAAGTAGTTGAAGTTTCAAACGTAGTTCACCGAAAGACTCTGCGTGGTGGATGCAACTGGATTGTAACTTCACCTGAAGTTTCAAGCATATTTGAAACAGCTACAGCCGGTTTTGCTCCAGCACCTTCAGAGACCTTTACTTCCTCATTGGGCATCCAATATGTAGGAACAGTAAATGCTCGTTGGCGGTTATATAAGGATCCATTGTTCCCAACCAACCAAATGTTGATGGGATACAAGGGTGATTCGTATATGGACAGCGGATATTTCTACTGCCCCTATGTTCCACTGACGCAAACTCCTGTTGTATTGGATCCTGAAAGTTTCTGCCCAAGAAAAGGTATATTAACCCGCTACGGGAAGAAGTTGCTTCGTGAAGGTGCTAAATTTTACGCTCGCATGTCGATCGCAAATTTCGTTATATAAGTATAACTAATTTAGTGCCATAAAGCATGAAATGAGTTAAGTCCTTAATGGATAAGGACTTATGAATATAAAAACCCTGCTGAATAAAAATCAGCAGGGTTTTTTATTTGTTTTATATTTATATTTATAGTTTCACATGGAGCAAATACCTGCTCCATGTGAAATTTTTATATTGACAGGGATATATAATATTGTTAGAATACAACAAAGGAAATTTTATATGATATTAGACAAAGATACTTTTGAAAGAACTGGAGAAATATTTGAAACTGCCAGAAAGAGAACTAAAATAGTATGTCAATGTGATTATTGTGGAGGTGTATTTGACAGAGCAAAACATAATATTGAGCGATCAAGAAAGCATAGTAAAATAGATGCCTGTACTAATTGCACTCAGAAGAAACGAATTGATACTAATAATATAATATTTGGTACAGATAATGCATTTCAAAACAAAGATATAAAAGAGAAAATAAAACAAAAAAATATGGAAATATATGGAGTGCCGAATCCTTTCCAGAATAAACAAGTTCAGGAAAAACAGAAAGCAACATGTCGTAAAAAATATAATGTTGATAATCCTTTTCAAAATGAAGAAATAAAAAAGAAAATTTACAAAACACTTCAAGAAAAGTATGGTGTTTCTAATAACTTCCAACGTCCTGAAATCAGAGATAAGCAGCAAGATACACTTGTGCGGAGGTATGGTGTTAAGCATGCTTTACAGAATGCTATATTTCGCCAAAAGGCAATGGATACGTGCATTGCTAATTTTGGAATATTTCCAGCAAATAATTATGGAAAAACACAAGAAGATATAAAAAATTGGTTGAATTCTTTTGGTTTTAATTTTAAATCTAATCGCTCATTAATTCCTGGTAAGGAAATTGATTTATATGATGCCAATAAAAACATAGCCATAGAATATAGTGGATTACACTGGCATCATGAAAATTCACCAGAACCCAGAGATAAAAATTATCATCATTTTAAATTTCAAGAATGTTTGAAACAGAATATTCAATTATTAACTATTTTTTCTGATGAGTGGGAAATAAGAGAAAAACAATGTAAATCTCATATTAAATCATTACTTGGAATAAATGATGTAAAAATATTTGGAAGACAATGTAAAGTTGAGCAAATTATTAAAGAACAAGGAAGATTATTTTTTAATGAATATCATATTCAAGGCACCAATAAGCTGGGAATTGTGTTTTTTGGATTATTTTATAAAGATGAGCTAATGGGCGTGATGTCTTTAGGCAGACACAATCGTCAGTGTAAAAATATTGTTTTAGATCGTTTGTGTTTCAAAGACGGTGTGCAGGTTTTAGGAGGTGCTAGTAAATTATTTTCACGTTGTGTTGATTGGGCAATAAAAAATGGATTTACAAAAATTATTAGTTTTAGCGATAATCGTTGGAGTATAGGCAAGGTATATAAAGCCATGAATTTTAAGGTTGATAAGGAATATGGTCCCGATTACAGTTACGTTGATATCAAGTCTCCGAGGAAAAGAATTAGTAAGCAAAGTCAAAAGAAAAGTAGTAATGGTTGCCCCGAAGGCATGACAGAACTTCAATGGACCTTGCAAAATGGGTTGTCTAGGATTTGGGATTGTGGTAAAATTAGATGGGTTTACGATATAATAACTTAGGAGGTATTAAATGACTAAAGAAACTGAAATAAGAATGAACAATGGGGGTGCTGGACCGCATGAGTGTGATAATCAAGCAACATCTGGTAAAAACATTCCTGACCCACAATATGTCCCTGATCCAAAAAATATTCCTGAAATAAAAGCAAATGAACAAAATAAAAAATAGTTTACAATCCAAATTCCCAGAAATTGCTGCTCAATGGCATCCAACAAAAAATGGTGATTTGACATCAGATAAAGTAAGTTATGGAAGTCATAAAAAAGTTTGGTGGTGGGATACAAATGGACATGAATGGCAAGCATCAATCCATGGTAGAACAGCCAAAAACAAAAGTGGTTGTCCATATTGTTCTCACCAAAAAGTACATTATGATAACTGTTTATCTACTCTACATCCAGAACTTGCAAAACAATGGCATCCAACCAAAAATGGGGATTTAACACCAAAAGATGTAGTTGGCGGCAAGAAAAAACATTGGTGGGTGGATAAAAAAGGACATGAATGGCAGGCAACAATAGATGATCGCATAAACGGAGGAACAGGTTGTCCATTTTGTGTCAATCATATAGTTTGTAATGATAATTCTCTACAGACATTATATCCTGAAATAGCGAAGCAATGGCATCCAACAAGAAACGGAGACTTAACGCCAGATAAAGTAGTTTTTGGAAGTCATAAGAAGGTATGGTGGTTATGTGGAAAGGAGCATGCATATCTGGCAACAATTAGCAAGCGCACACATGGCAAACGTGGCTGCCCTTTTTGTGCTAATAAAAAAGTTTGTGATGATAATTGTTTACAAACCAAATTTTCTGAAGTGGCAAAAGAGTGGCATCCAACAAAAAACGGTAGATTAACTCCAAAAGATGTATTGCCAGGAAGCCATAAAAAAGTATGGTGGCTATGTAAAAAAGGACATGCATATTGGGCGGCAATTAGCGAGCGAACACATGACAAAGGTTGTTCATATTGTGCTGGTAAAAAAGCATGCTCTGATAATTGTTTGGCTAACTTATTCCCTGAAATAGCAAAAGAATGGCATTCAACACTAAATGGAAATTTAACCACAGATAAAGTATTACCTGGAAGTGATAAAAAACGTTGGTGGCAGTGTTGTAAAAAAGGACATATATATCAGACGACTCCAAATAATCGCACTAACCCTAATACTCGATCTGGTTGTCCCATTTGTTCCGAATCCAAAGGCGAGAAAAAATTAGAAGAGATATTCACAAAACTAAACATTACCTACATAAGACAATACAGACATCCAGAAATAAAAAATATAAAACCATTGCCATTTGATTTTTATTTACCTGATTTTAATTGTCTTGTAGAATTTCATGGACATCAACATTATAAACCAATAAATTGGTCTGGACATATGACCAAAGAGCAAATGGAAGATAATTTAATTGATGTGAAACAAAGAGATAAAATAAAGAGGCATCGTGCCAGAGAATTGAAAATTCCATATCTTGCTATAAATTACAAGCAAATAGATGAGATGGAAGGTATTATTAAATTTTTCATGAATAATAACAGCAAAGGAACATGGTGATTACTTCTTTTATTCAATCTGCCATTAATGTACACGGGGATAAATATAATTATTCCAAGGTTGAGTATAAGAATGCACATACTAATGTCATTATAATTTGTTCTATTCATGGAGAATTTTTACAACGTCCGGATGCTCACATTCATCAGAAGCAAGGTTGTCCAATTTGTGGTTTAGAGAATAGAAAGCATCCTTGGCAGAAAACAACAGACCAATTTATTACACAAGCCAAGAAGAAATGGAATTATGATTACAGTAATACTTTTTATATAAACAAAACAACTAAAATAAAGTATGTTTGTTCCAAGCATGGAATTATAGAGCAATATCCCATTTTACATCTTCGATCTGGTTGTCCTTATTGCAATGGGAGGGGCATTAGTCGCCATTCTTTGGTATCATTTATTGAGATTGCCAACAAGATTCATGAAAACAAATATGATTATTCAAAGACTAAATTTTTGAGGATGAACGATGATGTAATTATTATTTGCCCTATTCACAGTGATTTTGAGCAACGTGCTGGTAATCATATTCATTTAGAGAATGGTTGTCCGCAATGTGCGAGGCAATTAAGGACTTCCAAGGGCGAGAAGGAAATTCTTAATTTTTTTAAAGAACATTATGATAAAGAAATTTTGGAGAATAACAGGGAGATACTTAAGAGTGGCAGAGAAATTGATATATTTATACCTGATTTAAAGCTAGGGATTGAATATCATGGCTTATACTGGCATGTAGAGACTGTAAGGGGGCGAAAATTTCATTACGAGAAGTATAAGGAAGCAAAGGACATTGGTATTTATTTGCTTCAAATTTATAGCAATGAATGGGAAGATAAGAGGGCTATTTTAGAATCTAAATTTTTGAATCTTATTGGAAAATCAAAGAGAATAGGGGCTAGGGAGACTAAGATTGTTGAAATTGACAAACATAGCAAGGATGAGTTTTTAACAAAGAACCACTTACAAGGTTCAGATGCATCTAAATATTGGTATGGATTAATTTATAATGGGGAGTTAGTTTCTTGTATGACATTTGGGGAGAGCAGGTTCAATTGTAGGTTCGATTATGAGTTAATGAGGTTTTGTAATTTATCCGGGTTAGTTGTGGTTGGTGGGGCGGGGAAATTGTTATCAGTTTTTAGAAAGGATCATTCTGGTAGTATTGTAAGTTATGCTGATAAAAGGTATTCGAACGGTAATTTATATAGAAGATTGGGATTCACTTTAGATGGTGAATCGAATCCTAGTTTCACATATGTAAAAATTAGCAATGGGCAGATTTACAATAGAATGAAGTTCCAGAAGCAATATTTGAAGGACATGCCTTATTATTCAGATGATTTAACTGAGTATGAGATAATGCAATTAAACGGGTATGATAGAATTTGGGATGCTGGTCAATTTAGGTTTGCAATTAATGATAGTTCTGTTGGCTTATGAAATTTGAGTTACGGGTGAAATTCCCAGAATTTTGGATACAATGGCAATCTCTGTAGTATAATAGATCGGTGCTTATGGTAGGTTGTCCAATAGATTGTACAATCTTTGCTGAAATATTTTCCATAATTTAGGGTTCTGCCGCCATATTTGTTGGTGCATCTGCATATAATTGGTTAAAGATTTCGCATATTCACCACTGAAATTAAATAATGATCTTAAAACACTTGGTGGTTCAGCAGGAGAACCCCGACGCAGCCATTCCTTAATTTTAGAAATAACTTTTTGCTGGAAATAGGGTGGTAATTGTAGTAGTTCTCTGCGAATGAATTTGGCGAAATTTGCTCCGTAAGCATCAAATTCAACTGGAAGTTTAAAATATCGTGGGTCACTAGTAGCAGCAAGGCGCTGATAATCTGGAGAATTTGGGAACTTTGATTTGGGGTCAATAGCATGTGTTAATTCATGGTGCAATATTTCCCACACAGCATCAGGTTTATTAAGTATTCTATAGTTAATTTCTATACGGTCACCGTTTTTATTGTAAGCTCCATCGGATTTAAGGTGCATTGCATAAATGGGAATTCCATGTCTAATTGATATATAGCCAAGATATTCATTTCCATTGCCGGTAAGAATTTTTCTTATTTTTGGAAGTTTTTTTATGAAGTTTTCAATTTCTGTATTTATCCATTGGGGGGTTTCTAAAAATCGTCGTTCTAGCCATATCCTGAACTCCATAGAGGTATTTAGTCATGTTTAAGAAGATTATCAATTGGTTTTCTGAAATGTTTCATGCATATAGAGGGATGTATCGTTGTTGGAAAGCGAACAGAATTATGGAAAAATTATGTACGAGACCAAGAAAAAAAAGCAACATAGCTTACTCCCTTTCTTGGTTTTTAAAGAATGGTGAATCACTTGTAGGAGAGGAGGATGTTGAATGTACTCCTGATGAGGTAAGAAAGTGGTTCGGTCTTCCAGAAGGGGATCCTGCATGTTTTTGTTATGATGTGAGTCCTGTTCAAGTTCCTATGATTCAAAGCCGTATTAGGCATAAAATTAATTTAGAGCAGTATGATTATTCGTTAGAGTGTTATAATCCATCTTTTTGATTTTCTGTTCTGGGATCAGCGAAGCTGTTTACAAAATTTTCTATATTTGTGACGTACCGCAGGGCAAGCCCGTGCGGCTTCTCTAGTTCATTGACTTCAACTTGCTTACTTTGATACCATTGATTGCCACCAATGTTTCAAAGAAAGTAGAGGTCAAAATCTCCCTAGTCTTAAAATTCCTATCGTCCATAGGTATTTGTTTCGTGGCTTCTTCCTCAATGCAAATTGCTGATTTCCAGTCTCTATCTTTCACAAAACCGCAATCGCATGAGTAAGTCCTGTGACTTAAACTTAATTTCTGCTTATTACCACAATTAGGACAAAGTTGCGTGCTTGGAAAAAACTTACCAACCATTATCGGCGTATGAGATTTGTGCTTCAAATCTCCAATAATCCCACCAATACCAGAAAATTGTATCTTTTTTCCATGAGTCCCAGCGTGCCAAGCATGAATATTCTCGTCTTGAAAGCAAACATACTTATAATTTTTAACAATAGCAGAAACTAATTTGTGTCTAATATCTTTTTTCTTATTTGTAAGATGCCCGTATTCAACTTTTCTTTTTCTTTTGTCTTGTTCTTTCTTTTTAGAGGCAACTCTGTTGCCTCTCATTATTCTACGATCAAGTCTTTTAATTCTTTTGCTTGTCGGAACTTGAAACTCTACTTTGATTCCGTTGCTAAAACTCAATTGTGTTTCACAACCAAAATCTATTCCAATACTCATATTTGGAACAACACTTGTTTCTTTATCCACATAAGTCGTAATGTGTAAGAAGTAATCCTTGCCTTTTCTTACAAGTGTTGAGTTGGCAATATCAGCATTATCAGGAATTTGTTCAAGTCCATTAACTCTCAACCACTTTTTCTTCATGCCTGCTAATTTAATTCTTTTACCATCAAAGTCAAGACGATAAGTTCTTTTGTATTCTCTCAATGGGACTGAATTGATTTCACTTTTGAATTTCAATCGTCCTACTTTATATCCTTGTTTCTTTCTTGATGATAGTGACTTTAGTGAGGTGAATAATCGTTCTTTTATTGCTTGCCGATGTTGAGTTTGTAAGACATTGAATTTTCTATCCTCGTATTCGTCTTTAACTTTGACTGGCACACTTTTTAGTGTGCAATTTGCATCATTAAGATTTTCATTAGACAAGCAGTAATTGTAGAACCATTTTGCTTCTTTGAACAAACTTGATAAATGTTTATGAGCAAAATTTGATAAATGAGAACGATCTATCTTACACTCATAAACTTTACAAGTTTGTGATTGTCGTTTAGCCCTTGTGAGGTTTCTACTTGTTAATCTATCCACACTATTATATAGTGTGATTAAATCATTTTTACAAACAATTCTTAAAAATAATTATTCCCCATCGTGTCGGCTCTTGACCGCAAGGCAAGCCCTCGCTTCGCTCGCCCCTTTCAGGGGTTGCGGTTTGCCGCCGACATTATCACAGATTCCTTGGAAAGGGAACAGATTGTAATGCCGCCCTTTAAAGCCAACAATTCCTCTTCAGTATATTCTTTTGATTCATTTTCATTTGATTTGCTCACTGGGCGGTTATTCCTCTTATTTAATCAAACCATTTAATATATTTTAAGTGCCATTCTGTTCCATTAAAATCTTCTGGAATGAATTGTGGAAAAGGATTGGTAACGGTTTCAATTATAATTCGCCAATCTGTATATTCTGAGACGCTTCTATATGTTTTTAGTGAAAAGTGATCTTCATTTGAATTATAAGGTTGTTTTTCCCCTGTTTTAACATTTAGCCAATACATAGGAAATCTACCACTAATAGACAGTGAACGAATGAATCCTTGTCCTGCTCTGGATTGTTCTCTACCAAACATAATAGATTTTTGTAATGAGTTTTTAAGGAAGAAAACTAATTTTTTCATTAGATTTTGTCCTCGAAACTCTGGGTTGGTATATATAATATTTAATTCATCGAATATTTGGTTATTGATTTCCTTTGTGTTTAATTGAAGATAAGCGACTGGATTATTATTTACAGTTATTGCATAATAATTATTTTTCTTTATTATTTTATGTTGTTCTATATCTCCTATATGGGTTGCATCTGAGAAATTAGGGAATGGCAGATCTGGCATTTCGCCATAACTCAATGTCATTTCTACGAATTCTTTGAATGATACACACATAAAAATATATAGTAATGATTATATTTGAACTTTTTCTTCTGCTTTTAATAATTCTTTTAATTCTTGAATTAGGTTCCAAACTCTTTGTTGGAATTTTCTGAATAAAGTGGGTTTAGTTCGCCATGCTTTTAGAGTAAGTGGTCGCAAAAACATAATATTATCATCGTTATTTTTAAGCCAATTAGTTAGGCGATCAATTATTTTTTGTTTTTCTTTTGAGGTTTGAAAATTTGATTTTACATTATGGTAAAAATGTGAACCTATGGCATCGAATTCCGATAATTCCTTAACATACGTTGTGAATTCAGAATCTGAAAATGCAAGAGTTGGTTTTTTAGTTAATTCTTTATATTTATCGGTAGGACCTTTCCATGTTTTGCTCAATAATTTTTTATCTATTACATGTGAAATTTCGTGTTGAATTTGATTGCTAATTTCTGTGATATTTAAATTTCCTTTGCCATCGGTATCTCCATATGGGATATTTATGCTATTTTTATCTTCGTCATAATAGGCATTTTCAAACTTCCCAATATAAACTTGTATTTTTTTGCTAATGACTGTAATAACTCCCAATCTGAATTTTGATATAAAATTTTTAAATTCCGAAACTTTTTTGAAATTTATGTTATCCATTAGTTGGCGAAATGATGCAATTGTTTTTTCTGGTATTGTGGCAAATCTACTTTCTAGCCAAGTTTTTATATAATATGGGGTGATGACACAACTTGCAGCACAACTCTCCAGTGAATTATATTTAGGATCTAGTTCTAATTCATCAGTTGATTCTTGTTCTGCTGATAAACAATTTTCATAAAAATTTTCTGCTTTGTATTGCCATCCACATTTACATGTTGGCTTATCTCTAAATCGCTCCGAGACAACAAAGGTGTGAGAGCATTTTGGGCATTTAATGGTTAGTTTCATTAAATTATATAGAGTAAAAACTTATATATAACTCCATGGCTTTTCGTCATTGGTTAGAAAGTAATGATTACAGGGGTCTTCATGAGGCTCCTTTATATGATCTTTCTGTAACCTATCCTGAAGATATTTATGGTCCGAATGGAGCAAGATATTATGGACATTTTGGTGGAGACGATGCTATGGATCGTGGTTCTATAGCAACACTTCTTGATTTAGGTGACTTTGGGTGAATTAGAAAAACACGTAGACCATTTTTCCACTGCGCTTTTAGATTATCATCCAGTTGCTTACCTTCCATGATTACTTCATGGAATTCATAATTATTCTTGTCTATAGAAGCAATAATTTCATTGCGTCTGTTCATGTCAATAACATCCTCAAGAACAGCAGTTCCATTTGGTTTTAATAATTTTAGATAATTTTGAAGAAAGAATTTTTGATGCTCTACTGAATGGCTGCCATCGTCAATAATTAAGTCATATCCAACTGGACTAATATCCATGAAATACTTTACAGTGCTTTCTGTGTATGCATTTCGTATATGTAAAGAGATCCTAGAATTTTCAACATCTAGTGGCACATGATTGATGTCTACCCCATCTATCTTTGCATTTGGGAACATTTTTTCCCATTCTTGTAATGAATATCCAAATGCCACACCTATTTCTAGCACTCTTAAAATACGATCAGAAATTGGTCCAAAAACAGGACTATAAATCTCCTTGAAATACCCCAAAGCAAATTTGTCAGTTGTCATTTTTTTACCGCATTTCCCATAAAGTTAACAAATATTGTTATTAATTTCCAAATGAGGACATTTCTCCTGAGCTATTTTCTGCTTTTTAGCCTGTGAACTGGCAGGTGGTTTTACTTTCATAGCTTTCAGAGATTTCAAAAACATTGGAGCAAACAGGGCATTCTATGGTTTTATATAGAGTAATCTTGCTTTTTTTCCCACATTTTGCTACAGTTCAAGTGAGTTTTTTCACTAATTGGGGAGTCTAAAAATGACGAACAAAAAAAAGATTGGGGAAATGTCTGAAGTTGAGTTGTATTTTCTTATTGACGGTATTGGTGGTTTCATCTGGCAAATGAATCATGATATGGCTGATGGTAGAATTCCACAAAAAAATCACCAGGTGATTGATGATGATATAGAGAAGATGCGGCAAACCCAATTGGAGGCAATTCGAGAATTATCCAGAATTGGGATTACTCAGCCTCTTGATGAGCAAGGTCGAGGTACACCAGAATACTGGACTTGGTATCGGACGTGGAGTGCTTGGCACAAAAATAAGATTACTAGTGAAGAATGGAATGTTTTAAATCGACATATGAGTCATGGTTTGACAGCGGAGGAAATCGAGGAGTGTAAGTGTAGGGCTTTTGATTTGCTGTTACCTGAACATTGTGACACATTATTTTCGCACAAATGAGAATTTTTAACAATAATTCTATTTCTACGCCTTGGTTTAATGGACTTTACATGGACAGGGTCTAAATCTTGGTCTAGGTGGTGGCCTTTATGTTTAAGTGGGCACCAGTTTTACTCTAGATCTTGGTCTTTAACTTATTTTCGTTCTTTTAACGGACACGGGGATATATAGTATTGCATCGGAAAAGGAGTAATTATGAGATTTTTAGTAGTTTTAAATGAGGCAGCAAAGAAAGCAGTAGCCGATGGCACAATTAGCAGCGAAGATTTGAATGTGCTTCGACGTGCCAGATTCCATCCGTTTATGATGGCTATTATAAAGAAACAGATTGCGGAAGAAGCAGTAATGTCTGGTGTGTTACCAGTAAGTGCTCTTGGTAGTATGGATGATGTTGATTGGGAAAAGGTATTAAATCTAACGACAGAAATTATTCCATTGGTTATACAACTTATCAACGAACTTTGGCCATTATTTACTTAAATGAAGGAGAAATTTTATGAAGAGATTATTTGCACAGGTTCTTAATGATGCTGCTAATAAAGCATTAGAGGATGGCAAGATCACAAAGGATGATCTACTATTTATTCGACGTGCTAGATTTCATCCATTTGTGATGCAAGTTATAAAGAAGCGCATTACAGAAGAAGCGGTTATGGTTAATGCAGTTGGTGCAGTCAACATCTCTATTGAAGATATTGACTGGCAGACATTATTTGATTTTACTGTGGAGATTATGCCGCTTATTATAGAACTTGTTAAATTTGTTTTTCAGCTTATTTGATTTATGGGAACGAATAAATTAAACCTGGTAACTGCATTATTGCAGGCATGTTTAATCCTTGATAGGATGTCTTTTGCTCAACGGGATTTACGTGATGGAACGCAAGCAATAGAATGTTTACCCACACCATTTAGTAATGAAATATCGGAGAGGATAAGCAATCTGGTTTCTGAGTTGAATGTAGCAATCAGATCCATTTTGGACAAGGAACGGATTGAAATGCAGGAAGAAGCATCTAAATTATTGGAAGAGAAGTAATGTCCCTTTAAAGGAGGGTTAGAAATGAAGTCAAAATCTTGTGTTGTTTTGCTATTGCTCTTATCGCTTCTGTCTAATCAAGCCGATGGTGGTTGGTTTAGGAATCGATCTTCTGGAGTGTGTCCACATTGTTCACAACC
>Ga0315284_10002014_pt1 | contig 29152 bp, 19 predicted proteins | sample YL17G09_16_MG_FD_203696 | JGI IMG/M metagenome (GOLD analysis project Ga0315284, IMG submission 203696) | Sediment microbial communities from Yellowstone Lake, YNP, Wyoming, USA - YL17G09_16 | ecosystem: Environmental > Aquatic > Freshwater > Lake > Sediment | place: USA: Wyoming | collected...
TGTGGATGGAGATGCCGGAGAACTTTGGCGACTTGCATCCATCCTACGGTAACAAAAATGTCGAGGTTTGTCCAGCCTGTTTTTCGAAAAAAGTTGCATTTTTTTCTTAGAGGCTAAACGGTTACCCATCGCGGTTGGCATCGACTTTGAGGTTGTCGACGGTGAGGTTATCGACTCCGGTCGCAAGCAGTGCGAAATGGCCGCCCAGTAACATCGAGAAGTCACGCAGCACCACATTACGACAGAGTTTCAAGGCAATCGCTTTGTTTCCCTGTCCATTCATGCTTTCGAATTGGCTTTGAGAATCAGGTGCTCGTTCCGGCCGGGGGGCTACCGGATCTGCCCGGTTGAGCAACGAGACAGGGGCGTCGCCGGCCTGGACTGGTGGGCGCGGGCCAGGACCCCGACGAGTCAAGCCTTTGCCGTGAATCAGGCCCGGCCCCAGGATGGAGATATTCTCGAGTCCGATACCCCAGATCAGGCTGTTCTGCCAGTGACTGTGGCCAAAGTCCTGATACATGTCCCACTCGTTGGCTTCGGGAAGATCGTAGCGCCCTGTCCCTTCTGCCGGATCGGCAGCGAGAATTGTGGCGCCCTGGTCGAGATATAACGCGATGTTGCTCTTGAGTCGAATCGAAAAACAAAGGTAGGTGCCCGCAGGGATGTAGATCGTGCCCCCGCCGGCGGCTGCCGCTGCTTCGATGGCTTTATTGATGGCCGGTGAGTCGAGTGTCTTTCCATCTCCAATGGCCCCGAAGGATTTGACGTCAAACCACGCGGCATGAAGCGAAACCGAAAAATGTCCAACCAGGAGACAAAGAAAAAATACCCGAGTCCATTTTTTCATCAATTTGTTTCCTTTCACCGGGTTGGGCCAATCACAATAAACTTCGATTCAAAGGGAGCCAATTCAAGGAGCATTTGCGTCGTTCGAACTCCTCCGGCAGAGCAGGAGTCCAGGGCGTGTAGGCAAAATCCGGTTCATCCCCCCTGAACCCCAGAAAGGATAAAGAGGGAAGGAAAGCCAGGACATCCGGGGAGAACTCAGGGCAGGCAGCGAATCGCCGCCTCGGATTCTCGAAAACTGCGTGTATGTCTCGGGCAATTCGCTGCCCGTCCCGATCCCTGCCGCGATTCCCGTGATATAATATATGCGAATAAAAATGAAAATAATACTGAAGTCACTGTTGCTGCTGCAGATTCTGATCGCTGGAATTTGCCACGCGCAAACCGCCAACGCCACCTCCAGCCCCGTCACGTTCTACGAGGCTCGCTCGCCGTAGGGCTCTTCAACAACTAACGACAGAAGCAATGGGAGCAACCATGAAGATGACACGACGAGAAATAATGCAATGGTTGACCGGTGCGGCATCCGCTGCCTACTTGCCGCGCGCGTTTGGCCAGGAGGGCGCTTCGCCCGCTAACGCACAAGCGGCTGCGTCCGTCTTGCCCCCCGCACCGACGTCGATTCTTGCCCCGCCGGGCTATGGCGTGGCCCCCGGGCCGTTTCAGCCAACGTGGGAATCGCTTTCCAGCTACCAGGTACCCGATTGGTATCGCGACGCGAAGCTCGGCATCTGGGCGCACTGGGGTCCGCAATGCCAGCCCGAGATGGGCGACTGGTATGCGCAAAGGATGTATCAGCCGAACAATGCCGCCTACAAATTCCATATCGAGAAATACGGCCACCCCTCGAAGTTTGGCTTCAAGGACGTGATCCATGAATGGAAAGCCGACAAATGGGAGCCGGCAAAGCTCATTGCCCTCTACAAGCGCGCGGGCGCGAAGTATTTCGCGGCCATGGCCAATCACCATGACAACTTCGACATGTATAACTCGAAGTATCAGCCGTGGAACAGCGTCGCCATAGGGCCGAAGAAGGACATTGTCGGCGGCTGGGCGAAGGCGGCCCGCGTCGCCGGCATGCGCTTGGCGGTGAGTAGTCACGGCGACCGCGCCTGGAGTTGGTATCAAGATGCGCAGCGTGCCGACACCGGCGGGCCCCTCACCGGCGTGCCTTACGACGGCCTGCTCACCAAGGCCGGCGGCAAGGCCCTCTGGTGGGATGGCCTCGATCCGCAGGATCTTTACGCACAGTATCACCCGATCGGCAAATACAATTGGCAGCAGAGCGGCAATCCCCCGCTGGACAAGGCCTTCATCGAGAAGTTCTTCAACCGCATCATCGACCTGCTCGACAAATACCATCCGGACCTCCTGTATTTCGACGACACGGTCCTGCCCATTTACCCCGCCAGCGACATCGGCCTCCGCATCGCCGCCTATTTCTACAACACCAACCTCGCGCGGAACCGCGGCAAGCTGGAGGCGGTGATGACTGGCAAGGGCCTGAACGCCGAGCAGCGCCGCGCCCTGGTGCTCGACGTAGAGCGCGGCGTCACCCACGGCGGCGAGACCCTGCCCTGGCAAACGGACACCTGCATCGGCTCCTGGCATTACCAGCGCAGCATTTTCGAGCAGCACAAATACAAGACTCCGGGACAGGTCGTGCAGATGCTCATTGATATTGTGAGCAAGAACGGAAATCTGATGCTGAGCATCCCCGTCCGGGGCGACGGCACGATTGACGAGGACGAAGTCGCCTGCCTGGAGGGCATCGCCAAGTGGATGGCCCCCAACAGTGAGGGCATCTTCGCCACCCGCCCGTGGAAGGTGTATGGTGAAGGGCCGTCGGTCACCACCGCGGCGCCGCAGGGCCAGTTCGGTGGCGCTCGCGACGTGCGCCCGTACACCGCTGAGGACATTCGCTTCACGTCCAAGGGCGACTCGCTCTATGCCTTCGTCATGGCATGGCCTGCGGATGGCAAAGTCACCATCAAGACTCTCGCCCAGGGCAGCGAGCATTATCCCAAGAACATTGCACGAGTTGAACTGCTGGGCAGTCGCGGACCGCTGGCGTTCTCCCGCGACACGACCGGCCTGATGGTGACGCTGCCCGAGACCAAGCCCAATGACTACGCGTATGTCCTGAGGATTACCCCCAAACAGGCGTGAGGGACCCGAAGATGATGAGGCAAACGCGGATTGGCGTCGCTCTGGCGACACTGTGCGGATTGATTTTGCAGCTTATTTCACCCATGCGTCGCCGACGCCCACTCTCAGGCCGACCGGGAGACGGGGTCGGTTGTAGCGGGAAGTTACAGCCTTACTCCAAATTGAACACTCAGGAGCCCCTATGCGAAATAAAAACATGTTTAGCTGCGCTTTCGTGTGCCTGCTGTCAATCCTTGCGCACACGGATGGAGTGGGAGCCGCGTCAGAGATCCCCCATCTGAGAAAGCAAGGGACAGCCACACAACTGATGGTTGACGGCAAGCCATTTCTGGTCCTCGGCGGAGAACTCGCCAACACAGCTTCCTCCAGCCTTGAATACATGAACTCGGTGTGGCCCAAACTCAACAAAATGAACCTCAATACTGTTCTGACGGCGGTTGCCTGGGCCTGGATCGAGCCTGAGGATGGCAGGTTCGACTTCTCGCTCGTGGATGGCCTGCTTGCCGGAGCGCGCAGCAACAATCAGCGGATTATCTTTTTGTGGTTTGGGAGCTGGAAGAACGGCATCTCCAGCTTTGTCCCCGCCTGGGTCAAATCAAACCAGGAACGGTTTCCTCGCGTGCAGATCAAGGGAGGAAAGTCCATTGAGGTACTCTCCGCATTCAGTGATTCGAACCGCAATGCCGATGGTCGAGCCTATGCGGCTTTCATGCGCCACCTTCGTGAAGTCGACTCGGACAAGCGGACGGTGATCATGGTCCAGATGCAGAACGAGGTGGGCATTCTCGGAGATTCGAGAGACCGCTGTGCCTCGGCCAACGAAGCCTTTGCCGGTCATGTGCCTGGGGCGTTGATGGATTATCTGCAGAAAAACAGGGGAACCCTGCTGCCGGAGTTTGTCAAATTATGGGAGTCCGCCGGCTCCAAGGCCTCGGGAACATGGCAGGAGGTCTTCGGCCTCGGCACGGAGACAGACGAAATATTCATGGCGTGGAGCTATGCACGCTATATGGATCGGCTTACCCAGTTAGGAAAAGCGGAGTATCCGTTGCCGGTTTTTACCAACACCTGGATAGTGCAGCCGGAAGACAAAGGGCCGGGGGACTATCCCAGCGGGGGCCCGGAGCCGATGGTACTGGACGTGTGGCGGGCGGGTGCCCCGAATATCGACTTCAATGCGCCGGACATTTATCTGCCCAATTTCGCCGAGTGGTGCGCCAGGTTCAACCGCAATGGAAACCCTTTGTTCGTTCCCGAGTCAAGGGGGGACGCAGCGGGCGTGGCCAACGCGTTTTATGCAATCGGCCGGCACAGCGCGATCGGCTACTCACCTTTCGGGATTGACAACACCGTCCGACTGATCGCATTGCGGCCCGATCTTAATCAGCAGGGACCGACCGAAATTGAGAATCTGCCTCTCCCGAAGGGCTATGCAATTCTCCGTCAACTTATGCCTCTGATCCTCGAACATCAGGGCAAGAGCACGATGGCTGCCGCGTCGCTGAACGCACAGAACAAAACCCAGATTTTAAAACTAGGAGATTATGCGCTGAATGTCGACCTGAACCACAATCGTCGCAATCCCAGCCAGGAGGCGGCCTTCGGCTATGGCCTCTTCATCGCCGTGGGACCCAACGAATACGTGGTGGCCGGCCAGGACGTCCAGATCACCTTCACCCCGATTACGCCCGGGCCTCCGATCGCCGGCCTCGCCACGGTGGAAGCCGGGACGTTCGTCGACGGCCGCTGGGTGCTAGGGCGGCAACTGAGCGGTGACGACATTCTGTTGAACTATAATTTGGCCGCGGCCGCCGCAATGAACCAGTCCGGGAGCGGCCTGCGCTTTTCCGGCGACGGCCCGAGCATACAGCGTGTAAATCTCTATCGCTATCGTTGAGAGGATGGGGTCAGGCCTGGAAAATTTCATTTTTGTTTTTCTTCCATTTGCCGATGCCCAGAGAAATGAAATTTTCCAGGCCTGACCCCATCTTTGCCACTTTTCGGAGGATCGATATGACCCTTTACCGTGCATTGTTCATTCTGTTCGCAGCAATCGTAAGCACCTTTGCCGCCGGGCTCGAGCGACCGGATGTTACCTTCAAAATCTTTCAGTTTCCGGCCGACAAGATCCCCCGGGTTGACGGCAAGACCGATGACTGGGACATGGCGCCCAAGGATTACGTTATCGGCACCGACCAGCTGGTGGACGACAACGGAAAGTATCTCAAGCCCGATCCGAAGAACCTGGATGTCCGGGTGCGCGTCGGCTGGGTGAAGGGCCTGAATCGGCTGTATTTTCTTTACGAAGCCTATGATAACTACTGGGATTTCGCCCGGCCCGATCTGCACAACGACACTTTCGAAGTGGTGGTGGACGGCGACGCTTCGGGGGGCCCCTTGATCGACCACGGACATCCCGACGTATGGAAACCTGAAATGGTCGGATCGGAAATGTCGGTCTTCGACAAGCGGCTGGACCCGGCGGAGGACCACTGGTCATTCCATGGCGTCCATGCGCAGAATTATCACATTTTCACCCCGGCCAGGGATAAGGACTGGTGCATGGCGTGGAGTTCTGCCACGTGGATCAAAGAATTGCCATATGCGAACGCGGCATACTCCTATGATTTCAAACCCGGCGAACCCGGAAAATTGACGCTCGAGTTCTGGATCACACCTTTCGATTACTCCGGTCCTGAAGGCCCGCAACGGGCTATTGAATCGGTGCTTTTCGAAAACAAGATGATCGGCCTGTGCTGGGCAGTCATTGATTATGACGACGTCAACACCAAGGTGAACAGCGGATTCTGGAATCTCTCGCGCAAGCACACAATGTACGGAAATGCTTCGCAACTCTGCGCCTTCAAGCTCATGCCGCTGGAGCCTCAGTTCCGTAAATCGATCGAGGCCCAGTGGTCCTTCAAAGTTGTGGACATGGATCGCCGCCTGGTTGCGTTCAAGGATCTATCGACCGGAAATATCACCTCCTGGAGATGGGACTTTGGCGACAGTGAGGTCTCGACGGAGCAGAATCCGATCCACCAGTACAAAAGCGCTGGGAACCTCGTCGTCGTACTCGATGTGGAAGGCCCGGCCGGCAAATCGCGCCGCTCGAAGGTTTGGGACGTTCAGCTGAAATGATCTGGGCAACAAAGGCAGTGTTCAACGTCAATGGGTGAGGAAAAATCGGACGCGGATGGACACAGGGTTACACCGATCAGGCGAGCTTTTGAACCACTCGGATTCAGTGGATCAGGATCGCGGGGTCGCGATCCGGGTGCGCCGCTTCGCCCTCGAATCGCGTAAGTTTCAGCTTTGTAACATCCTGGGCTTCAAGGGCGTAAGTGTAGTAATCCGGCCGCTTGATTCCCCACGCAACGTTGCAGGACTTCAAACTGATATTGTCCCCATAGCGGATGCTGAAGCCGGGGTTGCCGGCCGGCTCGATATCCTGGTGAGCCGTCGTCGGGCGATTGTCGAACACTCCACCCGTATATGGAGTCCACCGATCCAGGGTGACGGCTACGTTCTCGAGTGAAACGCCTCGAATTCGGCTTTCCGGCGAGCCGCTCACGCGGGCGCTGTTCTCGGCCCGGCCGCTGACATCTTGAATGCGCACATCGTGAATGGTTCCGACCTTTGTCTGGGGAGTACGAGGGATCGCAGTCAGGGAGATGGCCTCGCCCCTACCCCACCACGGATCCGAGTGATAGCGCGACACGAACTTGATACCGCGAAAGTCAATGTTGTAGACGTCGCCTTCGTCCCGCAGCTGAATGGTGAGACCACGGGAGCTGCTGCGAATCTCACAGTTTTCAAACAGGACGTCGTGGATGTCCTGTGTGGTTTCCGTTCCGATCTTAATCCCCGAGTCCTGCGTCTCGATCACGCAGTCTTTGACCACGATCTTAGCGGAGGGTCCGAATTCGGCGCCCTGTCGCGTGGTCTTGATGACAATCGCGTCGTCCCCACATACGAGATGGCAATTGCGGATTTCGACGTCCCTGCAATGGTCGGGATCAATGCCGTCGCAATTCGGGACATCGAGCAGGTTTTGAACCTTCAGGTTATCTACCAGGACGCTTTCACAGCCGACCATGTGGAGTCCCCATTCAGGTGCCTGGCTGAAAGTGATATCCTGGATTTCGAGGCCCTTGCAGTCGGTGAGTACGAACATCTTTGGTCGGAAGTCGGCAGGCCGCCACCATTCATTTTCTTTGTCGTAGTGAGTCATGAACTCCTTGGCCCGCCCGTTGATTTTGCCGGTACCCGAAATCCGCAGGTTGTTGGCCTGACGAGCGGTGATAACCCCACCGCCGACATAGTGCGTCTGGTTGGTGCTGATCCACAGCTCAGCGTCGTCAGCCAGGTGAAAATCGATGCCACTCCGCAGTTGAAGCGTGCCGATGAGATAGCGATGACCGCCGCGGACGAGAACTTGCGATCCGCGCCCGGCAACGGCCGCCTCGTCGATCGCGCGTTGAATTGAGGCGGTATCGAGGGTAATCCCGTCGCCAACAGCACCGTACTTGCGGACATCGAAGATCCGCGCCTGTGGCCGGCTCGTCTTCGCTGCCGGCAGCGATGGAGCCATGGCAGCTACGAGGGCAGGGGCAGTCACAAGTCTTGCGCCGAGCAGCAAAGCTTCCCGCCGGTTGAGAGGTGTTTCCTTCATATTTGGTTCCTCCCCATCCAAAAAAATTTATGAGCCGTTTCGAGTATACACGGCTTTGGTTTTTTGGGGGATTACAGAGTGTTATGTTGACTTCGGTCCGTCAGCCGCGACTCCTCGGAACCGAGGGTCGACCGCACAGGGCATTTCACTGCGATCCGACGTCGCCGCGACTGGACTCTTGACACACTTCTTCCTGCAAGTTGCAACGGAATCGTCACCCTGCTCACGAAAAGTCATGCTCTTCGATCTCACGTTCCGGCAGGATGCGGGAAATCGGCGGCGGTCTCGAAGGCAAGCCGAGGCAGTCAAGGATCTTGCGGATTGCTTCAGAAGGATTGATCGCTGCAAAAATCCGCATGAGGCCGCCACAAGCGACGTGTGGCAGCAGCCACCGCACGCGAGCGCACATTTCCCAGATCGGGACTTGCGCGGGAGTTTCGGGGATTTCACTTCTACAGTAAGCGCGTTAGGGCCAAGTGGCTTAGCATCAAACCTAATTTCCCACAATGCAGCATGTCGACAATTAAGCTTGCCGCTGAGATGGTGGAGGTGTGCTAAAAAGCCGTATCCTGCGTTGACACTTTCGGTTACAATTCAAACGAGCCGAGGCCGACACCTCGAAGTTGACAGATCGCCCCCGTAGGGTGAAGATATTCAGCCGGGCCGCAAACGCTTGTAAAGGCGTGCCTTGCCCCGGACGGCGGCAACGCCGGGTGCGACGCTTGACAGGGTGTCAACGATCCCGGATGCTTCGGATCTGAACCACGCATCCGGAGGAACATGAAGCCCCAATTTCAGCCATGGCATTTGCTGCTCCTGATCCTTGCAGGCTGGATCAACCGCAGACAGCAAGACGCCGTCGAGTACCTCTTGACGGAGAATCGAGTCCTCCGAGAGAAGCTCGGAAAGAAGCGAATCCTGCTCAACGACGACCAGCGCCGGCGGCTGGCTGTCAAAGGCAAGATCCTCGGCCGCAAGATGCTCGACGAACTCGCCACCATCGTGACTCCGGATACGATTCTGCGGTGGCATCGCGAGCTGGTCGCCAGGCACTGGGACTATAGCGATCGCCGGAAAGCCGCTGGACGTCCCCCGATTACGCTGGAGATCGTTGAGTTGGTGCTCCGAATCGCCAAAGAGAGTCCGACTTGGGGCTATGACCGGATACAGGGGGCGCTGGCGAATCTGGGCCACCGCATATCGGACACGACGGTCGCCAACATCCTCAAGGCCCATGGTATCGAGCCGGCGCCGGATCGGAGGCGGCAGTCGACCTGGAAGACCTTTCTCGAAGCCCACTGGGAAGTGCTGGCGTCCGTGGACTTCACGACGATCGAGGTTTGGACAAAGAGTGGGCTCGTGACCTGCTACCTGCTCTTCGTCATGGAATTGGCGACGCGCCGGGTGCACTTGGCCGGGTGCACCATGAATCCCGATGAAGGGTGGATGCTCCAGGTTGCCAGGAATCTGAGCGACACCGAAGATGGATTCCTGCGTGGGAAGAAGTACCTGCTGATGGATCGCGACGCGAAGTTTTCTGAGGCGTTCCGGGTCATCCTGGCGCAGGCCGGTGTCGAAGCAGTGCGGTTACCGCCCCGTTCGCCGAACCTGACGCCGCATATTGAGCGCTTCATGCGATCGGTCAAAGACGAGTGCTTGCATCGGCTGGTCTTTTTCGGGGAGACGGCTCTGCTGACAGCCGTTCGAGAATTCGTCCTCCACTTTCACGCGGAACGTAATCACCAAGGGCTCGGCAACCGGCTGATTGAGCCCGGGGAAGAAGTTGGCCGCACGGCGGGTGAAGTGGTGTGCCGGGAGCGACTGGGCGGAATGCTCCGGTACTACCACCGCCAAGCAGCCTGACCTTCGTCGGCGCATCACGCCGGGCTCTCACGAGCGGGTCGGCATCGTGTGGGCGGCCGTCCGCGCACAGCCCCCCGGTACCAACGGGAGAAGCTGACGTTTCGCCTCGCCAGCCGCTGGAAACCGGGGTTCCGCTCCATCGATATCGGCCGAGAGAGCGGCCCCCTCCCAACTCCAACCATCGAAGAGATGCGCAATTCACCTGCGTCGGAGTAATTTCACCTAACGGGAATGCAAGGTCCTCCTTAGGACGCATGACCTGCTGGAGGAACTGCAGGCTGGCTCTTTTCTCTTCCGGCAAGACCCGCACCTGGCTCATGCTCGTGTCGATCAGCAATCCCAGGGTCAGCGGCAGATCCGCCTTGCTGGAGAAGTAGTCCAGATCGACCGGCTTTCCTTCTTCTTCCAGGATGAAATCTTCCTTTACGAGATCGGTCCGGATGCGCCCTTTCTCATCGCGTACGGTGGCGACCACCTGAACCTCGTCGACCCGCACCGAAATGGTGGGCTGCTGCTGCCCCGCAAGCGGCAGCAGAAGGCATAGTGAAAGCACGGGTGCACCTAGTTTTGCCAGCATCCTGTTGTTCTCCCTACCCGAGATTATAGAAAGCATGCCCACAGAATCTATGTAAGCCCGGAAGGGGAGAAAAGTTTCTTTGGTTTTAAAAATAGTGATAGGTTATTGGTGCGGGCTGAAGCCCGTAAATTCTATCGGAGGTTACCATGGCAAAGAAACCGACTCCTGCTGACGCCGAATTGATTCTCAAACTTTACGACCTGCGCCGGGAGGCCGAGATACGCAAGGCGCGCAACTGGTGGGGCGCCAGCTTCTGGCCGGAAAATGTCGATGACTTTTTGAAGATCGCCAATGCGCTCGGCACACATGAGAATAACTGGCTCCGCCAGGTGGCCGGCTACTGGGACCTGGCCGCTTCGCTGGTGGTGCACGGCACCTTGAATGAAGAGCTGTTCCTGGAGCCTTCGTTCAGCAACGAGATGTTCATGATGTTTGCGAAGCTTAGTCCTTTCCTGAAAGAATTGCGCGAAAGGACGCAGAGCCCGAGCGTGCTGGCGAACGTCGAGAAGGTCATCAAGAATTCAAAGACAGGCCGCGACAGGTTGAAGTTCATGGAAACCCGGCTGGCTGCCCGGCGCAAGATGATGAAGGAAGCTGCTGCAAAGGCGGGATAACAGCCTCGCCGCACGGGAAAACACTAGCGGACACATCGGAAGCCGACGCTGTACGCACAGAAAGATGGATCGCTGCCTGCGCGGGAGGCGGCGCGCAGGAGTACTGTATCGCTGTTCCATGATCCTCCCCGGATCACCCTGTTGCCGCCGACCTGAAGATTCTCCCTGCCATCATTGCTCCGGTAGGGATAGGCCATGTACAGGCTGGACGTCCATTCGCCGACATTTCCAGCCATGTCATACAATCCCCATCCATTCCGGCGCATCGGATCGCCGGCCGGGAATATGCCGGTATGGTTGTTATTGGCACGGGCTGCGTTGAAGTAATCGCCCCACCAGAATGCGGTTGTCGTTCCCGCACGATAGGCGTATTCCCATTCCGCCTCCGTCGGCAGGCGCTTTTCGGCCCACTGAGCGTAAGCCCGCGCTGCATGCCAGCTTACCGCAAGCACAGGATTGCTGCCTCTTCCCGGCGGATATAGGGTTCCGTTCCAATCATCGAGGTAGTGTCCATCCTGATACAAGGAGGCAATCCTGCCCTTCTGCCACTGGGGATTGGCCAGAATAAACTCCTGATAGGCTTCGTTCGTGACTTCGGAAGCGTCCATCCAGAAGCCGCGCCCCATGGTTACCGTATAAAGCTGTTCGTACATGCTGCGCCCGAATTCAGTGAGGGGGCTCCCCATGTTAAAGGTCCCCGGAGGGATCCAGGTCATCTCACGGCCGTCCACAGGAGAGTGCCAGGTTGTCCCCAGCGACGGATTTTCCGGCGGGCCATCACCCTTCAAAAACGACTCCCACTTTTTGGCAATCTCATCCGCTGATTCTTTCCGGCTGCCCAGGCTTGTCGAACCGCTTCCGGTACCGCCGGTGACCGTACTGGAAGGCTTTTTGACTTCGGGAATTGTAACAGCCGTCGCGGTGCCGCCGGAATTCTCCCATGCGGGGTTGCCGGCGGAGTTCTCCCATGCCGCGCTGCCGCCGAATTTTAGAGGCTTGAAGGGTTTAGCCCTGCTGTCGCGCCATTCGGAATAGAAGTAGGAAATCAAGAACAGCATTATGGCTGCGGCGCTGACAGCGAGGAATTTTCTCAAACGGGAAATCTTGGGCCGAACCTTCATGGCAGCAACGGCCTTGCCGGTCACTGCGGGCTCGTTCAACTTCTCCCGGCATCTCGCCAGGCGTTCGGTCAGGAGGGCATGCCCGGGAGCATAGGCCAGGGCTTGCAGCAGATTCTGCTCGGCCTCGTGATCGTGCCCCTGACTCATCAGGGAATCGACGTGGGCCAGCATGGTGTCAATCCATTGTTTCAAGGAGTCCTCGGCCGACGTTTGCCCTGCGCCCTGTTCTTCGGCCTCAAGGCGACCAGATTCCGCCTTGTCTTGGGCTGAGGCAATCGCGGCCTTCAGCTCGGCATCGCCGGGACTCAAACCCAGCGCCTCATTCCACAGGGAGATCGCCTGCGCGTAATTGCCGCTGCCGGCAGCCGTGTTGCCTCTCGCCTTCAGGGTTTCGAAGCGCTGCTTCCTTTCGGTTTCCGATTGTTTTTCCCGCGCTGCCGCTTCCTCTGTACGCCGCCGCTCTGCCTCTCTTTTTTCAGAATCGGCATGCTGTTTCCGGGCCAGGGAAATAGCTTCCTTCAACGCGGCATCGTCGGGATTCAAGGCCAGGGCCTCCTCCCAGAGTTCGATCGCGTCGGTGAACTTTTTGTCATCGAAGGCCTTCGCCCCGCGAGCTCGCAACAGTTCCAGGTACTGTGCCTGCCCCGCCGCGGATTGCCTGCGGCGGTCTGCCGCGCCCTCGATCGCCTCATGGAGTTCCCGCAGGCTGGTAAAGCGGTTTTCCGGTTTCTTTTCGAGGCACTTCAAAACGATGCGGTTGATGTCGTCGGACACTCCCTCGATTTTGCGGGGGATCTTGTGGCGGATCTGGGCAGTTACCTCGCCGCTGACAAAGGGGGGGTCGCCGGACAGCATCTCGTATAGGACCACGCCGAGCGAATAGATGTCGCTGGTTTCGCCGCTTTCGCCATCAAGCTGCTCGGGAGACATGTACAAAAGAGTCCCCGAGTCATGCTGCGACGTGAGCCGCGAAACGGAATCCCGGCAGAGCCGGGCGATTCCGAAATCCGCGACTTTTATGGAGCCGTCCTTCCCGAGCAGGATATTTCCGGGCTTGAGATCCCGGTGGATGATCTTTTTCCCGTGCGCGTGCTCCAGGCCTCGACAAATCTCGATCACGATCTTCCTGGTGTCTTGCTCCGAAATCCTTCCCTCGCGTGCCAGGCGGTGTGCCAGCGTGTCTCCCTCTACATATTCCATGACCAGGAATTTAACGGTTGGCCCATCCTCGAAATTGTGAACCCGCACGACATTGGCGTGTGACAGCAGCATCGAGTGGCGCGCTTCGGCGATGAGCCTCTTTACCGATCCCGGATCGCGACTCAGGATATCCCGCAACACCTTGATGGCGACCGGCATGTCCAGTTTTTCGTCATGAGCTTCATACACCCGGCCCATGCCGCCGGCGCCCAGCTCCCTGATGATCCGATAGCGGTCAAGCAGGATCGTCCCGACAGGCAGAGTCATCTCCGTGGGTGTGTCCCGCAGAGGAGGCTGATTTTCGGATGAGGACGGAGTCGACTTTAGGGAACGGCCACAGCGGGAACAGTAGAGGCCATCGTCCGGATTGCTTGCACGGCAGTAATTGCAGAACATGGGCGCATCCGAGTCAAGGATTAGCTATGAGTAAAGCTACAGCACCAGCAGCGCCGCAGGCAACAGATTTCGTGATGAGATATAATAACTTGAAGCGACGCAACCGATTGTTATCAATCAGAGCGCTGCGCTATAATGCCGACTTACCTCGAAGCATCATTTCATTCTTGAAACCAGGGCTGCCCCGGTTGGAGGATTGACTCCCTATGCTCGGCACGACCACCTCCTATCAATGAAGTGCGGGAAAAGATGGGGGTGGGATTTTAGGCGTCGCTGATATGCATTACGTCCTTCCTATGCGGGTTGCCTGGTGATAAGAGTAGCTGTTCCCCGGTGAAGGAGGCTTATGAGCAGGATCGCGAGGGCATTGATAGCGCTGACGTGCTTCATTTTGTGTCTGATGGCTCAACTGCCGGCGCAGAACCGGCCGGCGGCCCAGAATCAGCAGGCTCCGCCGGTTGCGGTGTATCTGCTCAAGCCATCCCGTGTCTGGGATGGCGTGGCGGATCAGACGCGCGAAGGCTGGGTCGTTCTTGTCCGCGGTGAACGGATCGAGGCGCTTGGTCCTGCGGCCGAAGTCAAGGCTCCGGCGGATGCCAAAGTGATCGACATGCCGGGGACCACGCTGATGCCGGGCCTGATCGAGGCGCACTCGCATGTTCTGCTGCATCCCTACAGCGAGACTTCCTGGAATGACCAGGTCGCCCACGAATCCCTCTCGTTGCGCGTAGCGCGCGCGACGAACCATTTGCGCGACACGCTGCTGGCCGGTTTCACCACTCTCCGCGATCTCGGCACGGAAGGCGCCGGTTACGCCGACGTCGGTCTCAAGCAGGCGGTTCAGCAGGGAATCATTCCGGGACCGAGAATGCTGGTCAGCACCCGCGCCATCGTGGCCACGGGCAGCTATGGGCCAAAAGGATATGCCTCGGAATGGCGCGTGCCCCAGGGCGCGGAAGAGGCGGACGGGGTCGATGGCCTGATCCGCGTCGTGCGGGACCAGATCGGCAAAGGCGCCGACTGGGTCAAGCTGTATGCCGACTACCGATGGGGCCTGAACGGCGCGGCGGCTCCGACATTCTCGATCGATGAACTGAAACTTGCCGTAGAAACTGCCCGCAGCAGCGGCCGGCCGGTCTCGGCACACGCCACCACCGCCGAAGCGATGCGCCGTTGCGTGCTTGCAGGCGTGGAAACGATCGAACACGGCGATGGCGGCACGCCCGAAGTTTTCCAGTTGATGAAAGAGCATGGCACAGTTCTTTGTCCTACCGTCTCGGTCGCGGGAGCGAATTCCGCCCGCAAACGCGCCACTTTCAAGGCTGCGCTCGATGCGGGAGTGACGATTGCCAGCGGCAGTGACGTCGGCGTGTTCGCTCACGGCGACAATGCGCGCGAGATCGAGATCATGGTGGGCTTCGGCATGCCGCTGCTTGATGCCCTGCGCTCCGCCACTTCGATCGATGCGCGCGTTTTGCACATGGAGGATCAAATCGGACAGGTCAGAGCAGGCCTGTTTGCGGACCTCATCGCGGTCGACGGCGATCCGATCAAGGATCTCTCGGCGATCCGCAAGGTGCGATTTGTCATGAAGGACGGCACGGTGTACAAGCAGGGCGGCGAACCCGTGCTGCGTTAGACATGGGAACAACGGCAATGACATCTGGGTCAGCTATTTCGCATCGGCCAGGCTCTCATAGACGAGAGAGCATCCGCTTGCCGGAGACGCTCGAGATGTTCCTATGGCAACTCTTCTGAGGATCCTGATTTTTGCATCGATTGGATGGATGGGCTTTCAGATTTTGCTGGTTGGCTACCGGACGAAGATAAAATCGTTGGGCAGGCCGCCCATAGCATGGCCGGCACTTTTACTGGCAAAAATCGGGGCGGGCGTTTCCTTCACCTGGATGTTGTGGCAGGCGGCTTCCGGAAAAGTCGAGTTGTCATGGGCGTCGACAGTGCTGTTTCTCATTCTGCTGCTGGGAGGCACTCTGATCATCACGTCCGCCCTATTCAGATTGGGGAAAAACCTGCGGATGGGCCTGCCGGTCGAAGAAACTACCCTGATTACGTCCGGCATCTATCGCTTTTCACGCAATCCGATCTATGTGGCAGTTTTTTGCGTTATGGGCGCTTCGCTGGTTTATGCGTTCTCCTGGGTGAACCTCGGCGCCGTGGTCGCGAGCGTTTGTCTTCACCATCGGATCGTGCTTGCGGAGGAAAAGTTTCTGGCCGGGCAATTCAAAGATTACGAAACCTATCGCAAGCGGGTCCGGCGGTATCTGTGACTCTGCGACACGGGCTCCGGGCTTCCTTAGATAGTTTCTGTCGCGAAATTCGTTATTTAACTCGAAAACCCGGTCCTGCGACTTGGACTTCGACTTGGACCTAGACCTGGACGTGGACGTGGACCTGGACAATCCTATTCGATTTAAGTTCTGCAAATGTGCTCTTTAGAAGAGTCCCGTTTGTTCTCGCCTCATCCATGTCCACGTCCACGTCAAGGTCCAGGTTTAGGTCCAGGTCCAAGTCCAGAACGGACAATTATGGAGTTTCGCGACAGAAACTAGATAGGCAAGCGCCAGCGGGCGGGCAGGTTTGGAAGAGAGGGTTTGCCCGCTCGCCGGCTTTTTTTGTTTCCAGGAGCCTGCCGGCTCCTGATACTCACAGCTCCTTTCTCATTTGTAGTCCGGCATCCAGATATCTTCGAGAATGGTCACGGAACCGTTCAGTGTCTGACCGCCGACTGTAAGCCGGACCATGTAGGTGCCCGGTTCGAGCGAGGTGGTCGCGCCGCCCCCGCCACGGCCGCCGGAAACGAAAGGCACGCCGCCCCCGCCGCCTCGGCCACCACCGCCGCCTCGGCCCTGGGCTGCCGCCGCCTGAGCCTGCTGCCCTGTGGCCGCACCGGCCGCCGCAGCGCCCTGGGCAACGGCTTGTGCTTGCTGTCCCGCGCCGCCGGCGCCGCGTCCGCCGCCCCCGCCACCAGGTATTGCAGTGCCGGCAGGAGGATCACGCTGCATGTCCCACTGAATCCGGTTCAGTCCCGCCTGTGCGGTCGTATTGATGGTGCGGATCACCTGTCCGTTCTGGAGGATTTCGATCTTGGCATCCCCCATATCGGTGCTCGCCCAGAAGGAAATGGCGGTGCCGCCCTGTGGATTCTGGCCGCGGAAATCCCGGTTTGTCGGGTGGCGCTGCACGATCAGGTCGTTCTTCCACTGGACCGCCGGTCGCGGATCAAACAGTACCACGTCGGCGTTCTTGGTTTTGCCGAACTGCTCGAGCGGCGAGATGTCGTCGGCAATCCAGATCGAACGTCCGTGCGTAGCGAGAATGAGGTCGCGATCGCGCGGATGGATCAGGATGTCGTCGACTCTGACGCTCGGCAAGTTGGTCATGAACTTTTTCCAATCCCTGCCCCCGTCCATTGTTACGAAGAAAGCGAACTCCGTTCCAACGAAGAGCAGGTTCGGGTTGTCGTAATCTTCGCGCAGCGCGATGATGTGGCCGTTCGCGGGCAGGTTACCGGCTACGCTCGTCCAGGTCTTGCCGTAATCGGCCGTCTTAAACAGGTAGGCCCTGTAGTCGTCGTTGCGATGGTTATCCAAGGCGACATAAGCCGCGCCCGGATCGAAATGCGACGGCTCGATGCGGGAGACCTGGATATAACCCTTGGGCGCGCCGCCGATGTTGTCCATGACGTTTATGAACGTCAGGCCGCCATCCTGGCTGACCTGCAGTTTGCCGTCATCGGTGCCGATCCAGATTATGCCCGGCTTCGACGGTGACTCTCGCACTTGCGTGACGAGTGAGCTCGACGAGTAGCCGTCGTGCTTCGATGCCATCGGCGCATTGCCGGCCACGCCCATGATCGGTATCGACCACCGGTCGACATGCTTGGTGAGGTCCGTCGGGTTCATCCACCAGGTATCGCCCCGGTTCGAGGATTTGAAGAAATACTGGGACGCCATGTAAACCACGGCCGGATTGTGCGGGGAGATCTCAAAAGGCGCGTTCCAATAGAAGCGCAGCGGATCGAGACTTGCCGGCGCGTTAATTATGTTCCCGGCACCGCCGCCGCGGCCTCCGGCTGCCTGTTGCGCCGCCGCCGGCGTTTCGCTTTCACCGCCGGTGGGAGCGCCGCCACCGCGGCCTCCGCCTGCAACGGGACGAATGCTGCGCTGCGTGCCCTGGCGCAGGTTGTGGCGGCTCATGTTGCCGTCCTGCGATTCGGCGTAGATGATGGCCCAATCGGTCGGATCCTGCCGCGTGTAGAAGCCGTCGCCGCCGGCCGCGGTAAACCAGTCGTTGTTACCCGGACCGGTGTTTGACCTGAGCGCGCTCGGCCCGCACCAGGCGTTATTGTCCTGCAATCCACCGCACACAAAGTACGGGCGGCGCATGTCCGCCGACACCTGGTAAAACTGCCCGACCGCCATGTCGTTGTGGAAATCCCAGGTAAGCGCGCCGTCGTAACTGATGTCGAAGCCGCCATCATGGCCGATGATGACTTCGCGCGGATCCTTGGGATTGATCCAGATCGCGTGGTAGTCGGTGTGAGATCCGCTCATGCTTTGCCAGGTCTTGCCGCCGTCGACCGACATCCGTCCCGGGTTGCCGCCCACGAATACCCTCTGGTCGTTGACCGGATCGACGCGAATCTGGCTGAAATACATGGGACGATTATTTTCATTGCTCGTCAGCGTCCAGGTTTTGCCCCCGTCATCCGAGCGGTACACGCCGCTTGCATTCGGATCGGGTGCAGCTCCCGCGCCGCCGCGTCCTCCGCCACCGCCACGGGCGGCACCTGCGGCACCTGCGGCTGCCCCGGCTGCGCCTGCCGCACCTGTGCCTCCACGTCCTCCGCCGCGCGCGGGTCCGCCGTCAGCGGCAGTGCCGCTGCCCGTGCCTGCGCTCGCGGCGACTTCGACCTGTGCAAAAATGGTTGTGGGTTTGGCGCGGAAAATGGAGATGGCAATGCGACCGTAGAGTCCATCCTTAGCCACGGGCCAGCCGCCACCTGTGATTTTCGTCCAGGTGTCGCCGCCGTCGACCGACTTCCACAGACCGCTGTTCGGACCGCCGCCGTTGTAGCCCCACCAGGTGCGCTGGCGCGAGTATGATGTTGCATACACGATTTTCGAATTCGAGGGATCGATCGCCAGGTCGTTGAAGCCCGTGTTCACATCGATGTACTTCGCTTTTTTCCAGGTCTTGCCGCCGTCAATCGATTTATACAAGCCGCGCTCCTCATTGGGCCCAAACAAATGGCCCATGGCGGCGACGAAGACAATATTTGGATTCGTCGGATCGACCGCAACCCGGCCGATCGACTGAGTGCCATCGAGCCCGAGGTGCTGCCACGTCTGGCCGCCATCCTTGGTGCCCCAGACACCATCGCCGATCGTTGAACTCTGGCGGTTGTTCGCTTCCCCCATGCCGGCATACACGACGTTCGGATCGCTGGGTGCAATGGCGATATCGCCCACCGACTCGTTCGGCACGTTGTCGAACTGCGAGCGCCAGTGGCTTCCGCCATCGGTTGATTTCCATAGGCCGCCGCTGGCGAAACCGATATAGATGATCATCGGATCTTTTTCCGCTCCTTCAATATCGTCGACGCGCCCCCCCATGGTGGCGGGACCAATGGAACGGAAGCTGAATCCTCGAAGCAGGGGATCGGTCGAAGCGTTGGGTGGCGGCCCCTGCGGCGCGCCACCGCCTCGGCCCTGGCCGAAAAGTGCGGTCCCAAGCAATGCAATAACCGCAACGATCAGCAGGGACCTGTGAAGGTGAGGTAGTGCCTTCATGGATGTATCCTTTCCGTACTATAGAGAGTGTCTGGCTGTTTTTGGTGGGATCAGGATACCACCGCGCGGAATGCAAATCATCTTAAATGAGGTATGCGACCCATCGCCGGGACTATCTGGTGTAAAATGCAATTTTTTCAGGGTGCGGGATCCAGTCCCGGCAACCGGCGAATGTTTGGCGATTTTGACGATCGGGTTTTGATTCAAAAAGGAGTCAATATGCGACGGATAGTTTTGATGATCGTAACCGGTATACTTCTCGTGGCAGCAACCGCTTTCGCGGGTGTGCCGGGCCGTTTTATGCAATACCCCGACATCAATGGCGATACCATCGTCTTCAGCTATGAGGGCGATCTCTTCTCTGTCGGCACTGCCGGCGGACCCGCGCGCCGCTTGACTAACCATCCAGGCACAGAGTATGCGTCCAAAATCTCGCGCGACGGCAAGTGGATTGCCTTCACAGGCAGTTACGACGGTGCTCCGAGCATCTATGTAATCCCGATCAACGGCGGAGCGCCGCGACGCGTAACCTGGAACGGATCGGGCGCGCTGGCGGTCGGCTGGTCGCCTGACGGAAAGAAGATCATTTACCGCGCCGCCCAAGAAGCGAACTTTCGCGCTATCGTCAAACTCTATGCCGTCTCGCCCGAGGGCGAATTGGCCGAGTCGCTCCCGGTCGAACGCGGCATCCTCTGCTCCTTCTCGCCCGACGGCAACCAGATGGTCTACAACCGCCGCGGCAACGAGGAGTACTACTGGAAGCGCTACAAGGGCGGGCAGTACACGGATATCTGGCTCTATGATTTCCGTTCGAAACAGCTCACGGCGCTCACGGATTACGTCGGCAAAAATGCCTACCCGATGTGGATCGGCAACCGGATGTACTTCGTATCCGATCGCGGGGCCAACGGCATCGCCAACCTCTATACCTATGATTTCGGCTCGAAGAAAGTCGAACAGGTGACGAAATACGCCGACTTCGATGTACAGATGCCGTCGACCGACGGCAAGCGAATCGTATATCTGCAGGCGGGCTATCTGCATACTCTCGACAGCGCGAACAATTCCGACAAGAAGATCGCGGTTGATATCCCAAGCGATCGCTGGCAGCTGGCAGAGCGTACGGTGAATCCGCGCGATTATATCCAGACGATGGCTGCTGCAAACGACGGCAAGAGCGCAGTCTTCGAGGCGCGAGGCGACATTTATCTGGTGTCGATGGACGACACACAGCTGCCCAGGAACCTGACGAACACGCCGGGCTCGCGCGAGCGTTTCCCGCAGCTGTCGCCCGACGGCAAACGCGTTGCCTTCTATTCGGACAAGACCGGCGAGTACCAGATCTATGTGAAGGACCTGTCGGAGAGCGGGCAGTGGGAGCCGCTGACCACCACGCTGGACCGGGCCGTCTATCACCTGGAATGGTCTCCGGACGGAACAAAAATCCTGTTCGGCGATAAGGACTTCTCAATTTTCTATCTCGACGTCTCGACCATGAAAATCGTCAAGATCGCTACGTCCAACCAGCTCAAGAATGACGAGTTTTTCTGGGAGGTAAGCGACTACTCCTGGTCGCCTGACAGCAAGTGGGTCACTTACTCCTTCGTGCAGTTCAACCGAAACAACAAGGTGTTCTTTTACAGCCTCGAGCAGAACAAGAGCTTTGCGATCACCGATGGCTTTTACGATTCGCTCAACCCCTCGTTTGATGCCAACGGCGACTATCTCTACTTTCTGTCCTATCGCGACTTTGCCTCGCGCATCGACCTCTTCGAGGATGACCACGTGATCCCGAATCCCGTGCAGGTGATGGCCGTGCAGCTCAAGGCGGGACAAAAGCCTCTGTACGACAAAGCCGATGCGTCGAAAAAAGATGAGCCGTTCCGCATCGATTTGGCCGGTATCGAAAAGCGCGTATACCCGCTGCCGGTCAGGTCAGGGAACTATTTCTACCTCAAAGCCGGCAAAGGGATGGTGACGTTCGCCGCACTGCCGGGCAACTGGGGCGAAGCGGAAATGGAAGAGACTTTCAAGCCAGGCGGAGCGGACAAGTGGGCGCTGCACGTCTTCGACATGGCAACCCAGAGGGATGCGACGATGGACGCCACGATTAGCGACTGGCGGCTCTCGGCCAACCGTGTTCACGCCATCATCCAGAAAGGCGGGCAATTTACCGTGAGTTCCGTAGAGAGGCTTGCGGCGAACACAAAATCGCTCGGCGCGCCGGTAGCGCTGGATCGCATGGCCTATCGCTACAAGCCGATGGAGGAGTGGGTTCAGATCTTCAACGACACCTGCCGGTGGTATCGCGACTTCTTCTATGACGCCAACATGCACGGCCGCGACTGGAAGAAGATGGGAGACGCCTACCGAGCCTGGCTGCCTGACCTGTCGAGCCGCTCCGATCTCAACTGGCTTCTCTCGCAGATGGTCGGCGAACTGTGTGTGTCCCACACTTATATTGGCGGCGGGGACTACGGCCCCCAGGCGCAGGCGCCCGCCAACCCCGTCTACACGGGCCTGCTTGGAGCCGACCTTGTGCCGGATCCAAGCGGCTACTACAGGTTGGCGAAGATTTACGGGCCGACGGCCTATAACCGCGATCTCATTGCCCCGCTCATCCGTCCCGACATCGACATCAAGGAAGGAGACCTGCTGGTAAAGATCGATGGCCAGGAGGTGAAAGTCTCCGACAATCCATATAAGCATCTGCAGGTAACGCGCGGTCAGAAAGTAGCAATCACGATAGGCAGCAGCCCGGCGGGCAGCTCCACAAAATCATTCGAGATTGAACCGATTCGCTCGGAGGGCGCGCTGCGCTACAACCGCTGGCTGGCTGATAACATCGAAAAGGTGTTGGCGGCTTCCAACGGCGAACTCGGATATATGCACATCCAGGCGATGAGCACCGACAACATCGGCCAGTTCGACAAATTCTGGCGCGCGTTCCGCTACCAGAAGGGGATCATCATCGATGTTCGAGGCAACGGCGGGGGCTGGACTGAATATTTCATCATCGACAAGCTCGAGCGGCAGATGGTTGCGTACAACAATCTGCGCGGCGTTGAGCCGTTCCGCTACCCGGGTTCCACCACTACCGGGCCGATCGCTGTCGTGTGCAACGAGTACGACGGGTCCGACGGAGAGGCATTCCTGGAGCATTTCCGCGCGCGCAAGCTCGGCACCGTGATCGGAGTGCCGACATGGGGCGGATTGGTGGGAATCCTGAACCGCCAGCTGACAATTGACAGCGGCACAGTCGAACAGTCGAACAACGCCTTCTATGGCCGCGAAGGGAAGTGGTGGATTGAGAACCATGGTTTCGATCCGGACATCGTGCTGGATAACGACCCGGCATCCGCGACCGCAGGGAAGGACGCGCAGCTCGATAAAGCCATCGAAGTGCTGATGAAACAAATCAAGGAGAAACCGTTCACCTTCACAGCGAAGCCGCCATATCCCAAGAAGTAGCAGCCGACAGGAGTAATGACGTTTTCGGCAGTCATGCCATTCAGGCAACCGCCTGCCTCGGGCCGCAATCATAACCGAGCGGCCCCAGGCTCGAATTATGCCCATGCGGTCCCGGTCCGAAATCAGGGTCATGCGGTCCCGGGCCGCAACTATCTCATTGATGGTAAAGGTTGAGGCGATTAGAAATTGTCGATGGTCATGCTCATGGGATGCAAACTCTGGCGATTCGGCTCGGGGGCGAATAGGGATACAGAAATATCGTTATGGTTTGGTCTCCCTCAATCGTGGTTTCGTTTCAGCGGTGTAGTGTAGAGGTAGAGGGTGTGGCCGGCATTGTCTTCGTTGGAGACGACATGAAGAGTCCGGTCGGCTTTGATGCCCTCCAGGCCGTAATCGTGGAAGACCAGCCGTGAGCCGGGCTTCAGCTTCTCGAACTGCGGCAGAAGCTTCTCGTTGATTTCAGGCAGGAGGTAAAGGGAAAGCACATCGGCATCGCTGAAATCGAGTGTGAACAGATCTGCCCGGACAATCTTTACCAGGTGCTCGACCTGGTTGTTCCTGACATTTTTTAAGGAGGCGCTGACCCGCTCGGGGTCAAGATCATAGCCGATACCGCGGCAGCCGTACTTCTTGGCGGCCAGAACAATCATTCTCCCGTCGCCGCAGCCAAGATCGTAGACTATGTCCTCCTTTTTCACATGGGCCAGTTTGAGCATGGCGGAAACTACATCATAAGGTGTGCCCACGTATACGACGTCGGGCGTCTGCTTTTCCTGGAGGAGTGGCCGCAATTCACCTGCACACAGTCCAAGTCCCGCGGCAAGAACGATTGTAATCGCCAGTGTTGTAAAGGCTCGATTCACAGCAGCCTCCCAAGAGCGAAGTGGGCGCCGGGTGCAGCACGGCGCTCAGATGTGATTATCGGAATATGGCCAGCATCTGCAGCTTGGCCGTGATGTCCTTGACCGCCTGGTCGCTGATCTCGCATCCCGATGCATGCACGATGCGGAGGTTCGGCATGGACAGAAAATGGGACAAGTCTGCGTCCACAATCCGGCAGTTCACGAGATTCAAAACGTTTAGCCTGGCCATTTTCTCTAGCTTGGCAAGGCCGGCTCCGGCTACCTTCGTGTTTTGCAGCGCCAGCACCTCCAGGTTTGTGAAGCGCGCAACCTGGCCCAAGTCTTCGTCGGTGATGGGATTTTCGCTGAGATTCAGCACGGTCAATGTGCGGGCGTCCTTCAGTTGTTTCAGCGCAGAGCCGGCGATCGCAGTGCGCTGCAGCGAGAGAGCTTCCAGCCGGAGATCCGCGATCCAGGCTAAGCCATCTTTGCTGAGATCGATATCGTGAAGGTAAAGCCGCTTGAGTGCCTTGCAGCCCTTCAGAGATGCGATCCCGGTAATGGTCACTTTACCGCCGCCAAGTTCGAGCCACTCCAGCAAGGGGAGGCTGGCAAGATAGTGTAATGCCTCGTCGCCCAGCTCGCCATTGGGGGCTTCAAGCCACCGGACACGCCCATCGGGATCGCGACCCAGCGGCACATTCAGCTTGGTAAGCGCGGCAATGGCGCGCTCTTCGTTACTCTCCTTGGTGGTCTGCGCGCCAGTGGCTGGTGAAGGAGTACCGACGCTCCAACCGAACATGGCAAGGGCCAGGATGGTTGGGAGGAGGCTGGCTCGAACGAAGTATTTCATGGGAGACTCCTGTGCAACAAGGGTTTCCAGTGTAACCTCCTGCCGAAGATTCGCAATCCAAATCTTGTTATTTCAGGGATCACGTCTTTTTGTGCTGAAGACCAGATGAAAATGAAGGCTCAATTGAGTGGATGACACGGCCTTTACCTCAGCATCTCTAACTGAGGATTTGTCCATTGAGCGATATATTCTGTCGCCCCTGCCGGGGCTCGTTATTTAGTTGCATGCCTTACCCCGGGCGGCGCTCCGCTTGCCCGGGGCTACTGTCTCTGGCCCCTCCGGGGCCGCATGGTCAGGATCTAGGCCAGGAACCGAAAGGATAACAGGGAGAATCCTGGATCTTTTTTAGCGAGTCAGCCGTACCTGAAGTGGATATGATAAAAGCAGCGTTCATTTCATGGGAGGGTTGGGTGGCGCCATCCGAGGTTGCCGATGACGTCCTGGCAGTGCAACGAGGCGATCGGGATGCCTTTGCCTCACTCCTGTCCCGTTACCAGAACCGGCTCTATCGCTACCTGCTGCGGTGGGTGCACGAGCCGGCCACGGCTGAGGATCTGTTCCAGCAGACCTGGGTGCGGGTGATGGAGAACATCCTCCGCTTCGATCCGAGGCGCAACTTCGACGCGTGGCTGTTCGCCGTGGCCAGAAATATCGCGATTGATCACGTGCGCCGCCGGCGGCCCGAAAGCCTGGACGAGCCGGTCGGTGATGAGAGGCCTCTGTCGGAGCGCATCACCTCGAATACCCCCGGTGCGCTCGAGCAGATCCTTAGGTCGGAACGTATCGAGCTGGTGCAAAGGGTGCTCGAGGCCCAACCGCTCGTGTTTCGAGAGATTCTCAGCCTGCGTTTCGAAGAGGAGATGAAACTCGAGGAAATTGCCGAAGTTCTTGCTATTCCGCTGGGCTCGGTGAAATCGCGACTGAGCCGTGCTTTCGAACGGCTGCGTTCCACCTTTTTGCGCCTGCAGCTGGAGGACAGGATGCCATGAACGAACAGGAAGATATCAGGAAGCTACTGCCCCTTGCGGTGTCGGGTGACCTCCCATCCGCGGATGTCAAACGGGTGCGGGAACATCTCGCCGCTTGCGCGCAATGCCGCGCGATCAGCGAGGATTTCGCTGCGCTGGGTCAGGCGCTCCGAAGTCTGCCGACGCCGCAGCCGCGGGCAGAGCTCCTGGCGCAGGTGCGCGCTGCGGCTGAGTCCAGGCTGGTGAATCAAGAAACCCGGACTCGAGATACTGCGATTCTGGCTCCGCTGGTTGTCGCCGGCTGGATCTTGGCCATAGCAACATGGCCTGTCGTGAGTAGTTTAGGAAAGTGGGCACTCGCTGGGGTGCATGTGCCGGGCGGTGGTTGGGGCGTCGTCCTGGCCGCCTATTCGATACTTGGATTTCTGCTGTCATGCGTCGCGGCAATTGCCGTCGGGAGGCGCGCGAGCGCAATTGGGAGGATACGATGAGTACCTTCGGGGAAAGACTAAGAAGTGTTCCGAGGCCTGCATGGGTTGTGGGCTTGCTGATATCCGTCTTGGTGGTGGTGCCACTCTGGCTGGGGCCCATGTATTTTGACGGTGAAATGAGGGAGTGGCCCACAATGGCAAAAGTCGGGCTGCTTTCACTCCCACCTATTTTTATCGTGACATATTCAGCTTTGGTAGGTTTCATCTATGCTGACGCCAGGCGACGCCGAATGAGGCATGTCTTTTGGGCATGGCTGGCGTTGGTGCCGTATCTCATCGGAGTGATTCTGTATTTCATACTCCGCGATCCGCTGCCCGCTCCTTGCCCTAAATGCGGCACGGCTGTACCGCAGGCTTTTGCCTTCTGTCCGGGTTGCGGCGCCTCCATCCATCCGGTTTGTTCTCAATGTGGCAAGACACTGCAACAGGAGTGGGCGAATTGTCCTCATTGCGGAAACCGTATTGCTCCTTCAAATGCCCCGGCAAGCTCCTAACGGCGCCGCAGCCGGCTCTTCCAACTCGGGAATTCGCCGCCGGATCCGGGGATCTGTGATTCAAACAGTAGAACACAGCCGTGCGGACAGAGCCGCGCGCGTCAGCAAGCGGATATGAATCCGGCCGGGGGAAGTATCCGGTCTTTTTCCTGCTGCACGGGGCCGGGGACTGCGACGAAGCCTGGACCAGCGTCGGCCGCGCCGGGTTCATTCTGGATAATCTGATTGCCGCCAAAGTTGCACGACAAGCGACGTGATCTCGCCCCGGTAATAGACGAATGGCCGCTCGGGAAGATGCCAGGTGACTTCGTTGCGCGACGGCACGCGCAGTCCCTCCCATTCCTCCACAACTCGATTCTCACGACCAGGCTGCTGGCCGCACCTAATGAACAATAGGTTATGGGTGGCTCGACAGTCACGCATATAATGCAAACCCATGGGGACAAAAACTGAGGATCGGAAACCGTCATGAAAAAAACATTATTGTTCTCGCTTTTGACTCTCATCCTGCTCTCGAACTTGTTCGCGCAGGAGTATCTGCAGAAGTACTATCCGGAAAAAGATCCGCTCGTTCTTCAGCAGCTGGAGAAGTGGCAGGGTATCAAATTCGGGCTGCTGATGCACTGGGGCCCGTACAGTCAACGGGGCATCGTGGAATCGTGGTCCATATGCGCCGAAGATGAGCCCTGGTGCAAAAGGAGCAATCCCAATTATGTCGAATATAAAAAACAGTACGAAGATCTGAAGAAGACCTTCAATCCAACGAAGTTCGAACCCGACAAATGGGCGCTGGCGGCGAAGGATGCCGGAATGCGCTACGTCGTGTTTACCACCAAGCACCACGACGGTTTCTCCATGTTTGACACGCGACAGACCGACTACCGGATCACCGATCCGGGCTGCGCTTTCAGCACCAACCCGAAAGGCAATGTCACGAAGGAAATCTTCGACGCGTTTCGGAAGCAAGGCTTCATGATCGGGGCCTATTTTTCCAAGCCGGATTGGCATAACGAAAATTATTGGTGGCCGAACTTTGCCACGCCGGACCGCAATGTCAACTACGACATCAAGAAGTATCCCGAGCGGTGGCAGAAGTTCGTTGAATTTGCCCATAACCAGATCATGGAATTGATGACCGGATATGGGCGCGTGGACATTCTCTGGCTTGATGGGGGCTGGGTACGTGTGAAAACAGATGCGGAAATCCGCGCAGCGATCCTCAGCGCGCGTTTCGCAACCCGTCCTCAGAGCCAGGACATCAACATGCCGGAGCTGGTGCGCAAAGCGCGAGAGAAGCAGCCCGGCCTGATCGTAGTGGATCGCGCCGTGGAAGGCCCCTATCAAAATTATCTCACGCCGGAAAACCAGGTTCCCGGCAAGCTGCTCCCGTATCCGTGGGAATCCTGCATCATCATGGGCGGCGGGTGGAGCTATGCATTCAATGCCAAGTACAGGAGCGCTCACGAGCTGATTCATCTGCTTGCGGATATCGTGGCCAAGGGTGGAAATCTGCTCCTGAATATCGCTCCGTCTCCGGAAGGGACCTGGGATAATGAGGCCTACGTGCGGCTGAAGGACCTCGGCGCCTGGATGAAGGTGAACAGTGAGGCAGTTTATAACTCCCATCCGCTCCAACCTTACCGGGACGGGAAGATGGCCTACACGCAATTGAAGGATGGGACGGCGTACGCGCTCTATCTCGCCGATGTAAATGAGAAGACTCTTCCGGCACAAATCAGGCTGTCCGCGATAACGCCGGCGCGAAATGCGACTGTGACGCTTCTAGGCACGAAAGAAAGCCTGAAATGGGAAAAGAGAGGGAACGAGGTCTTCGTCCTGATTCCTGAGTTTCTCCAGCAAAACCCACCCTGTGAACACGCCTGGGTGATCAAAATCTCCGCAGTTGAATAATTTCGGGGACAGGCGCCGGCAGCAGCCTGTCACTGAAGTTTGACACAGCCGCGGATTACGCAGATTACCGAAGAATGATGCAGGATTTTCGATGCGCCAATCTGCGTTATCTGTGTAATCCGCGGTTGCAGTTGATTGCGGTAATGTCGTTCTACGCAATGAATGGCGCGCCATTTCAGGTTACTTCTTTCTTGCCCAACCCCGTCGCAACTTTTCCCTTGTGCTCGAGGAAAGAAATCCATATAAGCCATTACTGCCCGCCGGGCCTACTCCGGGCTCGGTATCGAAAGGGGGTCCAGCATGGCCTTGGGCGACCGGCCCATCCGTCTGGCACTGATCGGTTGTGGTGAAGTCACGCGAGCCAAGCATCTGCCTGCGCTGTCGCAGGTTCCCGAGATACGCGTGCTCGCGGTGTGCGATCGGGACCCCACCCGCTCCCGAGATGTCGCCAGGCAGTTTCGCATACCGCGCCACTGCGACAACGCCGGTGAAATCCTTGGAATGCCGGACTTGGACGCCGTAGGCGTGTGCACGGATCCCGGATCCCACGCGGCGCTCGCCATCGCCGTGATCCGGACCGGCCGGCCGGTGTGGGTGGACAAGCCGCTCGCCCTGTGCCCCGAGGACTGCCTGCGGATGCTCGACGAGGCGGCACGGGCGCGGGTCACAGCCATGACGGGCTTCCATATGCGGTTCCATCGGCTGGTGCGGCAGGCGCGCGAGTTGATTCGCCGTGGAGAACTGGGGCCGGTTCAATGCCTGCGCGCGGTGTGGCATAGCCCGCGCGGTGACGATAATCTTCCCATCTGGAGGAAATAACGTAGTTCGGGCGGGGGTGCGCTGATTGA
>Ga0315284_10002016_pt1 | contig 29137 bp, 17 predicted proteins | sample YL17G09_16_MG_FD_203696 | JGI IMG/M metagenome (GOLD analysis project Ga0315284, IMG submission 203696) | Sediment microbial communities from Yellowstone Lake, YNP, Wyoming, USA - YL17G09_16 | ecosystem: Environmental > Aquatic > Freshwater > Lake > Sediment | place: USA: Wyoming | collected...
CAAAAGGAATAATGCTTCATGAAAGTTTATTTTAATAATTTTGAAATGTATCAAATATTGGATTAATAAAAATTTGAGCATTTGATTGAAAAGTATATAAGATATACATTTGATGGGTATTATCAAATTAAAAGTACATATGGTAATGATTTTAGGTAAGAATATGTAATTCCCGGTAAAATGCACACAAGGCTAATAACATTTTCGGTAATTTTCAGTAAGTTTTGGTAAATGGAAAAGTAACAATGGTGCAATAATATGAATATTTTTTAATAAAATTCTGTAAAATATTGTAAAATGATATATCCAAAAGGATTACATATGACAATAATTGAATTTTAAATAATGATATTTTCTTAATTGTTTGAATTATAAAAATATATCAATAATGTTTGGCGCAAAAATTTGTTTATATGATGGTGTATTTCAATATGTACCATCATTCAATCTATCATTAAACTGATCAATGGTTAATATGTTTGCCGGTTTTAATAGGTACCGTCATTCAATCGATCATTAAACCTACCAACTGTTCATATGTTTGCAGATTTTAATAAGTACCATCATCCAATCCATCGTCAAACCTATCAACTGTACATATGTTTGCAGATTTTAATAAGTACTATCATTCAATCTATCATTAAAGCTATCAACCGTTCATATTGTTAGCAGATTTTAATAAGTACCGTCATTCAATCCATCGTCAAACCTATCAACTGTACATGTGTTTGCAGATTTTAACAAGTACTATTAACAGATTCTAATATTCAATTGACTTACGAAAGATTTTAATATGTAATAATTTATGACAACAAAAGTGTACAAAAACTTGAACTTTTTAATTCCAAAGGTGCATTGAAGTTTTGATTTACACAAAGTTTGTGTTGGAAATTTTTGGTTTTTACAAAGCTTTTTGAAAGTTCATTTTATGGACACATAACAGTACCCAAAAGTAAGTATACTAATGATATCGACAATTGTTATAATCCAGAAATTCTATAATTTTATCAATATTTAGATCATAAAAGATGTTTATTTTTAAAAAGAATGTCATGTAACATATTACTTATTTAATGGGATAAAAAGTGTATATGTATATCAAATAAAATGGGATTTCTAAAAAGTACAATAGGGTAAGCATCAGTATATTTAATGGGACAACAAGTATATATACCTATCAATTAAAATGGGACAAATTAAAAGAGCAATAGATGACAGATTCAATATATCCTATGTAAATTTTGGGACAGAAAGTGTATACGTATATCAAATAAAATGGGACAAATAGAAAAGAACATCAATTGGCTCAAAAATATAAATTTTAATAAAAATTATCACAATTTTATTCCAAAAAGAATATCATATGACATATTATATAAATAATTATTGAAACTTTTTTAATAAAAATAATTTTAATAATTTATTGAATTTTATATGTACCATCAAGAATAGTTCAATCAATCATTAAACCTATCAACTGTTCATATATTTGCAGATTTTAACAAGTACCATCATTCAATCTATCATTAAATCTATCAACTGTTCATATATTTGCAGATTTTAATAAGTACCATCATTCAATCTATTAACTGTTCATATATTTGCAGATTTTAACAAGTACTATCATTCAATCTATCAAACCTATCAATTGTTCATATATTTGCAGATTTTAACAAGTACCATCATTCAATCTATCATTAAACCTATTAACAGATCATATGTTTGCAGATTTTAATATGTACCATAGTTTAACCTATTACTAAACCTGTCAATTGATCATATGGTTGCAGATTTTAATAAGTACCATTGACAGATTCTAATATTCAATTGACTAATAAGATTTTAATATGTAATAATTTATGATGACAAAAGTGTACCAAAATTTGGACTTTTTAATTCCAAAGGTGCATTGAAGTTTTGATTTACACAAAGTTTGTGTTAGAAATTTTTGATTTTTACAGAGCTGTTTGAAAGTACATTTTATGGACACATAATAGTACCCAAAAGTAAGCATACTAATGATATCGATAATTGCTATAATCCAGAAATTCTATAATTTTATCGATATTTAGATCATAAAAGATGCTTATTTTTAAAAAGAATATCACGTACCATATTACATATTTTTTGTGACCGAAAGTGTATATGGCTATCAAATAAAATGGGATTTCTTAAAAGTATAATAGAGTAAACATCAATATATTGATTGGGATAGAAAGTATACACATCCATCAATTAAAATGGGACAATTTAAAAGAGCAATATGTGACAGATTCAATATATCCTATGTAAACTTTGGGACAGAAAGTGTATGCAGATATCAAATAAAATGGGACAAACCGAAAAGAACATCAATTGACTCAAAATATAAATTTTAATAAAAATTATCATAATTTTATTCCAAAAAGAATATCATATGATGTATAGTATAAATAATTATTGAAACTTTTTTAATAAAAATAATTTTAATAATTTATGAATTTTATATGTACCATCAAGAATAGTTCAATCTATCATTAAACCTATCAACTATTCATATGTTTGTCGGTTTTAATAAGTACCATCATTCAATCTATCATTAAACCTATCAACTATTCATATGTTTGCGGATTTTAATAAGCACCATCATTCAATCTATCATCAAACCTATCAATTGATCATATGTTTGTAGATTTTAATAGGTACCGTCGTTCAATCTATCATTAAACATGTCAATTGTTAATATATTCACAGATTTTAACAAGTACCATTATTCAATCTATCATTAAACCTATCAACTGTTCATATATTTGTCGGTTTTAATAAGTACCATCATTCAATCTATCATCAAACCTATCAGTTGATCATATGTTTGTAGATTTTAATAGGTACAATCGTTCAATCTATCATTAAACCTATCAACTGTTCATATGTTTGCAGATTTTAATATGTGTCATAGTTCAACCTATTACCAAACCTATCAACTGATCATATGGTTGCAGATTTTAATAAGTACCATTGACAGATTCAAATATTCTATTGACTAATAAGATTTTAATATGTAATAATTTATGATAACAAAAGTGTACAAAAATTTGGACTTTTTAATTCCAAAGGTGCATTGAAGTTTTGATTTCCACAAAGTTTGTGTTGGAAATTTTTGATTTTTACAGAGCTGTTTGAAAGTACATTTTATGGACACATAACAGTACCCAAAAGTAAGTATACTAATGATATCGACAATTGCTATAATCCAGAAATTCTATAATTTTATCAATATTTAGATCATAAAAGATGCTTATTTTTAAAAAGAATATCATGTACCATATTACATATTTTTTGTGACCGAAAGTGTATATGGTTATCAAATAAAATGGGATTTCTTAAAAGTATAATAGAGTAATCATCAGTATATTTAATGGGACAACAAGTATATACACCTATCAACTAAAATGGGACAAATTAAAAGAGCAATAGATGACGAATTCAATATATCCTATGTAAAATTTGGGATAGAAAGTGTATACATGTATCAAATAAAATGGGACAAATATAAAAGAACATTAATTGGCTCAAAATATGTATTTTAATAAAAATTATCATATTTTTATTATAAAAAGAATATCATATGGTATAATATAAGAAATATAATAATTAATTTTTATTAATTATTATTATAAATTAAAATAATTTAAAGATAATATCTTATATAGATATATAAAATATGGAAATAAAAGAAATATATATATGTGAAATATGTAAATATTCTACACGTAAGTATTGGTCATATGACAGACATTTAAAATTTCAGAAACATATTAAAAATGTTAAAAATGTCAAAAATAAAAACATTTTAATTGATCAAATTAAAACAAATGATGGAAATAACTTAAATGAAGTAGTTTATAAACAAATCATAGAAGAAAAAAATAAAATACTTGAAGAAAAAGATAAAAGACTAGAAGAAAAAGATGATCTTTATCAACGATTACTACTAGAGAAAGACAAACAAATCCAAGAAGATTCTAAAAGACAAAAAGAAGATTCTAAAAGGCAAAAAAAAGATCACAGAAGAATTCAACTTCTAGAAAAACAATTAGAATCATACCATAATATGATAAACCGGGAAAAAAATTCAATGTCTATTGTCCAATATGTAACCAAAAATTATAATAATGCACCCCATTTAACCATATTTCAAAATTTCGACAAAGAAAAGAAAGAGCTAATAGAAAAGGAAATGAAAAAGAAAGAATTGGATGAGAATGTTGTTGTAAATGAATATGCATATGCGGAACAAGTAGTAAATTATTATAATACTAATAAATTGATTACAATTGTTGGTAAATATATCATAGATGAATATAAAAAGGCCGATCCGGCAATGCAAGCAATGTGGTCATCAGATACATCCCGCCTGACATATCTTATTAAGGAATTACTTAAAGATGATACATCAGATTGGATTGTTGATAAAAATGGGGTAAAAATATGCAAATATATTATAGATCCCTTATTAAAATTTATGAGAGATGATTTATTAGAATATGCCACAAAACCATGTACAAATATGTTGGATATGACATCAAGTGAGATGGAATTGCAAGCCAAATATATGCAAAACAGTCATAAAATCATAAATTTAATAGACAATGGTACACTTAAAAATAGTATTCTTAAAGAAATTGCACCAATGTTTTATATGTCGCATAAAAATGTAAAAACCATCGATCAATCCTCAAAAATAAAAACTATTAATAATTCCAAAGTGAAAGCCATTGAACAAAACCCCGAAGTAAAAACACTTGATAATCCAGAAGTAAAAACACTTGATATTCCAGAAGTCAAAACACCTGATAAACTTACAGAAACCGATCTAATTGCCAATCCAAAGATTGATATTACATCGATTGTCAAAGTTATACCTGCCATTAAAAATTCATCATTAAAAGCACCCTTACAATTAACCAAATAAACATAAAATATAACTAAATAAACATCAAATATAACCAAATAAACATCAAATATAACCAAATAAACATCAAATATAACCAAATAAACATAAAATATAACCAAATAAACATAAAATAATATTATTTAGATATTATTTTACTCACTATCATAGTAAAAATCCATAAACACAATCAACCAATTCTTTTAACTGGTTCCAAATATTCCATACCTAATTTATCGAACACATCCTTTTCCGATTCTATTTTAATCCTTTTTTTATCTCCATTATTAATTTTATATAACCCGTATTCACTCAACTCATAACCTAATTGAATAGCAACTCTCCTCATCTTCTTATTAAATTCATCAGAACCTGTAAAATATAATAAAGCAGTATAATATGATTCATATGGAATATATCTAATATCAATTCTTCTAACTGGTTTTTTTACCTTATTACTATATTGACAAAATCCCATATATTTCTTCTCAAAATCTTTATCTGTTAAATCATCCAACAGAAATTCAATATCCTTAAGCTTATTAACAAACTCATGTAGATAGTTTTTTTTATTTTTTAAATCAGCTTGTGTTTTAATTTTGGGATGTGTGATCAAAACATCAATATCATTAGAAGTCATCTTTTGCCGCCGATAAGAACCACATATAATAATAAATATTTCAGGGTCTAATGCTAGCACTATTTTATTAAGAAAATTATAAATTTCATCTATTTCTTCTCTTGGAATATCCTTCTTATAAATATTATAATATTTCAACCCTAATAGGATTTGATTATTCAATGTGACTTTCCCACTTTTGTGTGCTTTAATTAATTCATCCACTGTCTTTATTCCATGGTTAACAACAAAATCATATGCAGTCCTTGGTCCAACTCCAATAATATCTTTTAAATTATCAATGTATTCTGAATACTTCTTCAACTCTTTATCAATTTTAACTTCACTTAATTTACCAGTTTTAATAATTTCATTGATCCTGTCAATTGAATGCTGTCCAATCCCCTTTATATCTTTTAATTCTTCACCCTTTTTAATTTCAGTAGGGTAACTTTTAATAACTTTTAAAACAATATTTAATTGTCTCAATCTATAATAATTTGTCATCGATTCTGACGTTGATGGTGCATTGTCGATTTCAAATTTAATTTGCTGGACTAATTTTGTAAATTCATCTATTATTTTTTTATTTTTTTCATTTTGTTGTTTAATTTGTGCTTTATCAACTTTAATATCATCTGCTGATTTTTTAGGCATACTACTTATAATATATGACAATATAATATTTGATCAATAAAATTAATCAAAAAAATTGAAAAAATATGAGAAAGTATTTAAATATAATGACTATATTATATAGTAATGATGTCTAAATTTTGGGGTTCTCGTAATAATAGTGATGACGATAGTGGTATTTTACCCAATCCAACAAGTAATACATTAGATAGGAATGTTAATAAATTCCATACTGTAAATAACTTTATGGGAAATTATTTTAATCCATTTGCAAATTTTAATAATATGCACAGTGAAATAATCGAAAATAATATAGATAATAAATTGGACACCAATGCAACAACCAATATAAATATAACTCAAGTAGAAGAAGAAAGAAAACAATATACTGTCAGAGGCCTTTCTGGATTAAAAAATATTGGTAACACATGTTATATGAATGCAACATTACAATGTTTAAATGCATGTATTCCATTTAGTGCATATATGATTAATGGTAATTATGAAGAAAAATTAAGAAAAAACCGTTTGAACTTGTTGGCCAATATCAAGAGAAAAAATGAAAACATCAATGAAGATGTTTGTGTCACTCTTCCAAAAAAGGTATTAGATCAAAAATGTGATTCATCATTAACATTCAGTTTATACAATGTATTATTAAAAATGTGGGAAGCAAATTCCAAAATAACACCTAAAAGTTTTAAACAAAAAATAGGAGAGTTATGTCTAATGTTTAGAGGTTATACTCAAAATGATAGCCATGAATTATTAAATTTTATATTGGATACAGTTCATGAAGAAACAAAGGTAAATGTTCGTGTCAAATTTCAAAATCCTCCCAAAGGTGTAATTGATTTGATAAATGTAAGAACCCAATGTTATAAATTATTATATGGTGACAATATGACACCTGAGAAAATTAATGATATTTATACAGATTACAAAGAATATCGTAAACAACATTCAAATGATGTAATCATATTGGAAGCATATACATATTGGAAAAAATATGTACAAAATTCACATTCCATCATTACAGATCTATTTACAGGTTTATTTTGTTCCATTATTACATGTAAACAATGTAATGCCAAATCACATACATTTGAACCATTCACAATATTGTCATTACCAACTAAAGAAACAGGTGATTCCACATTAAATGAATGCATTCAAGAATTTAGTAAGGAAGAAATTTTAGCAGGAGATAATCAATACTTTTGTGAATATTGTAATACCAAAACAGATGCTATTAAAAATATATATATATGGGAGTTACCAGATATTCTCATCATTCAATTAAAAAGGTTCAAAAATGAAGGTATTAGAACATCTAAAACATCATCCAAAGTTGTTTTTCCTATAAATGATTTAATAATGACACACACTTTAACAGAATTAAATATAAGTAATAAAACAGAAACAAAATATAATTTGTGTGCAATTAGTGAACATCGAGGTACATGCAATTTTGGCCATTATATTGCATATGCAAAAAATGGATTGAATAATGAATGGTATGAATTTGATGACGATGATATCTTTCATATCCCAAAAGATGACTTAGAGAAAGAATTGATTAATAAAAATGCATATATCTTATTTTACATTAAATCTCCATTAGTATAAATCATATTAAGTATAAATCATATTAAGTATAAATCATATTAAGTATAAATCATAAATTAACATAATCAATCATAAAGTTATCTATTGGTAAGGTTTTGTTAAAATAACAATAACAACCATTTTTTTAAGATCATAGTAATATATTTTTTTATTGATTAATTTTTTATATAAATATACAATATCATAATTTTTAGGCAATTTTAAAATAATAATCTCGGGTACTTTTTTCATTATAGTAGGATCCATTATTTCTCTACAAATCTGTTCTAATGAAATATTAGATATGGTTAATTTTAAATTGTCATAATCTTTATAATTCTTACCACCCCACGGAGGATCAATAAATATTACATTATGATCAGGTATATTGGCAATTATTTTTAATGAATCGTTATTGATAATATTTATATTTTTTAATTTATAAATATCTACATTGTTTTTTAAATATGATGCACGTACAGAGTCAAGTTCAATAGCATAAACATATTTAAAATGCATACCAAATGATATTGTATTCCCACCAACACCAGCTGTCATATCTGTTACAATTATATTATTTAGATTTAATTCTGGTTCTGATATAAATTTTGTAACCATAAACTTGATCTCCTTTAAATGACATTTTATGATATTCGATATTTTATCAGCATATTCACGAATGGAAATATAATATATCGATTCATTATCAATCAATAATTTGGTCGCTTGATCCTTATCATATAAATATGGAAATAATCTTAAGATTGTTTTTATATTACATGCATTGTTGTATTTAACAATATATTTATCCGGATTATTTTCATTATTTATTTTCATGTTTGCATTGTCTTCATCGTTTACTCCATCGTTTACTTCATCGTTTACATCACCGTTTACTTCATCGTCCACTTCATCGTCCACTTCACCATCTACATCACCATCTACATCACCATCTACTTCACCATCTATTTCACCATTTACTTTATCGTCTATTATGACATCATCCGCTTTATCATAATGTGGTGTAAAATTTTCTTTATTAATTTTATAATCTAATAAACTCATAACGCTTGTATATTATAATAACTTCTTTTTTATGTCTATATTATTGCGCAATTATCGTCAAATAAATAATTATCAGTTTTTTGTGGTTGGTTTATAGGTACACCAGATGATACATCTGATACATTTTGAGGAAGTTTTTTACATATTTTACTTAACATATCAATTATATTTTGTGATGATTGAGGTTCTTCTGAACTTTTCTCAACATTTTCAGTTAATTGTTTCAATTCTGCAATAATATTTTTTGTTTCTTCGCTTGTGCTGCCTATTATTGTTTGTTCAGTTGGTTGTTTGACTATTTGTTCTTCTTGTTCGTTTGGTTGTCCTAATGGTTCTTCTGGTTGTTCTTCTTGTTTTTCATCCAAAACAGTTTGTGCTTGTTCACCCGATATTGTTTCTACCGGTTGCTCACCACCATTTTGATTAATTTTATATATTTTATTATTTTTAACTTTAAATCGATATTCTGTATTATCATCAATATTGGTTACACAAAACATACCTTCCTTAATATCATTAATATTGATATATTCCCTATAACACTTTTTAACGGCACGATTCAATAATTTTGTTTTATATATTTTAGATCCCTCATATGGAAATGATAATTGATATCTATTATATTTTTTCATTTTATTGTGATTATTTGACTTGTTCATGTATAAGATATACTGGTATAAAAAAATTGATAATTACATAAAATAAATAAAAACGATATAAACTATTCTGAATATCATATATTATTAGTGTATGTCAAGTCGCCACAATGTATCAAAAAATGTAGCAACTAACAATCATTTAGCCAATGTATCAATTGATGAACAATTCATGCTTGATTTGGAAAGAGAATTAGAGGATGAAGTTAATTCAACTAAAATAATAGTAAATGATGTTAAATCTCCAATAATCGGTAAACCTACAGTTAACCCAACAGTTACCCCTATTATAAAATCACCATCAATCAATAAAAAAAATGAACAAGTTAAATTAAATGAACAAGTTAAATTAAATGAACAAACCATATTAAATGAACAAACTACATTAATTGAAAGTTATAAGAAGAAAATAGAAATAGACAATCAAATAGAAGAAGACATAAACCAGCAATATGAACATATTAAACCCATACAACCAATTGATAATACGGAAGATATTATATTTCAGGTATCCGATTGGGATTTCTATCATGAGACAGTGGCAACAGAAGATGATGCCATTAAAAAGTATGTTATCCGTATGTATGGTACAACAAAAACCAATCAAAAGATATTTGTCAAGGTTAATAATTTCACTCCATATTTTTTTGTAGAAATACCGAAGAAATGGAGGAAACAAAATGTAAAATTATTCATGGATGAAGTTCAAAAATTAGCGCATGAATCTCAACGTGATTCATTAAAATCATGGGATATAGTAGATAGACATACATTCAGTGGATTTACAAATTATCAATTATATAATTTTGTCAGATTAGTATTTCATTCTTATGAAGGATTCCGAGCATATGAAAGGGTATTTTACAAGCCTATATATGTTAGACCATTAAATTCTAAAAGAATCAAGTATAAATTATATGAATCCAACATTGAACCATTGTTAAGATGTATGCATATTCGTAAATTAGAAGCATGTGGATGGATTAAAATTCTCAAAAACAAATATGAAATACATGACAAGCTAAATAAAATATCTCATAATGATATTGACATTAGTACAGATTGGTTAAATTTAAATTATGTTGATGATAAGACGATATCACCATTTACCATTGCTTCATTTGATATTGAATGTACAAGTGGTGATGGAAGTTTTCCTCAGCCTCAGAGAGATACCGATAAAGTTATTCAGATAGGAACTACGTTTAGTAGATATGGAGAACCAGAAATATATTATAAACATATAGTGACATTAGGGTCATGTGACAAAATCGAAGGTGTTGATGTTGAATCATTTGATAATGAAGTCTATGTGTTATTAGCATGGACGAAAATGATTAGGAAAATGAATCCAGATATTATTACTGGATATAACATTTTTGGTTTTGATTTTAAATATTTGGAAGCTAGAGCCAAAAAGTTAGGATGCTACAGTAATTTTTCAAAATTAGGAAGAATTAAAGATGTAGAATCACCATTTGTCGAAAAATCATTGGCATCAGCTGCCTTAGGACAAAATAAATTGTTCTATTATGCAATGCATGGAAGAATTCAAATTGATATCATGAAAGTTATTCAAAGAGATCATAAATTGAATTCCTATAAGTTAGATAATGTTGTGTCAGAGTTTATTAAATCAAAAGTAAAAAAATATGAATTTGATCTGGAGAAAAATACAACAACAATGGAAACAGATGGTACATATGGTATGGAAATTGGTAGATATGTCAGATTATTTTACAATGATGGTTTATCCGATAATACTTATAAGAATGATGCCAAGTTTAAAGTTTTAAGATTTACAGATAAAAGTTTAACATTTGAAGGTATTGTTGATTGTGAAGTGCTGGAGTTGAAAAAATATAAGGTTTACTGGTGTCAAGCAAAAGATGATATTGATGCTCATGACATTTTTAGATTACAGAAGGGGACATCTGCAGATCGCCGAATTATAGCCATTTATTGTATCCAAGATTGTCAATTAGTCTCGAAGCTCATGGCCAAATTACAAATCCTTACCAATAATATAGGTATGGCGAATGTTTGTCATGTACCTTTACAATATATTTTTTTGAGAGGACAAGGAATTAAGATTTATAGTTTGGTATCAAAGAAATGCAGAGAAAGAAATCATTTAATTCCAGTATTGAAGAAACCTTTTAAACAACAAGTACCAGGTAAGTTTATTGATGGTAAATTTGTGGCTGATAAACCGACAGGTGCCAAACCAGTAGAAAAGAAATTAAGTCTCAAAGAAAGGGAATTATTGGGTCTTGGAGCCAACGATGATGTAGATTCTTATGATGGATATGAAGGAGCAACTGTTTTTAATCCAACAATCGGTGTTCATTATGAACCAATTACAGTTTTTGATTACAACAGTTTATATCCAAATTCGATGAGATTTAGGAATTTATCACACGAATGTATCGTTTTGGATCCACAATATGATAATCTGCCTGGTTATTATTACGACGATGTGACATTTTATAACAATGATGGCACAGAAAAGACTTGTCGATATGCAACAGCAATTGACGGTAAAATAGGTATATTACCAGAAATTTTAAAAGAATTATTAGATGCTAGAAGTACTTATAAAAAATTAATGGAAAATGAAACTGATAATTTTAAGCAGAAGATTTATGATGGTTTACAACTAGCTTACAAAGTGACGGCAAATTCACTTTATGGACAGTGCGGGTCGTCAGTTAGTCCTATTTATATGAGAGATGTAGCAGCCTCAACAACAGCAACAGGTAGAGAAATGTTGAATGCCGCTCGAATTTACGTAGAAGTCATTTTAAAGATTATTAGTGATACAATTCATGCCAATGATTTTGAAAAATATAAACAAATTATGGAATTATTATTTACTAAGAAAATAGATGATATAATTGGTAAAGATCATATTAATCTTCTTAAAAAGGAGGATCGTTATAAATATTTACGTATATTTACAGAAAATAGAACACCAATGGATGATGCCAGATTTAAAGATGCAAAATTACAACTTAATAATCGAAATGACTATATTAAATGGTTTTACGAAGAAATCAAAAAATTGTTGGATAATAAAATATTGCAACCGTTGATTATCTATGGTGACACGGATAGCGTTTTCATCAAGTTTGGCATCACAGATGTATTGACAAATGAAATGCTTAAAAACCAAGAATCATTAGAAATCAGTATTAAGTTAGGTTATATTACAAGTGCATTATTAGGTAAAATATTACCTTATCCCCAAAATATGGCATATGAAAAAACATTCTGGCCATTTTGCATCTTGAGTAAGAAAAGATATGTTGGAAATAAATATGAAAAAGATCCAGAACATTATTATCAAAGCAGTATGGGTATTGTTTTGAAGAGAAGAGATAATGCACCAATAGTTAAAATAGTAGTAGGTGGTATTATTGACAGTATATTGAATGCGAAAGATGTTGATACAGCTATTAAATTCACAAAGACTGCATTAAAAAATATATTATCTGGTAAATATGATATGGATAAATATTTAATTACAAAAACATTAAAGGGTAATGCATTAACAGCAGATGAAAGGAAGGTTGAAGTAAGAAAACCAAAGGAAGAGAGAACATATTCAGACAGATCAAGAATTGTTCATGCAGTATTGGCTGATAGAATGGCGGACAGAGATCCAGGTAATAAGCCACAAAGTAATGATCGTATACCATATGCATATATTTTGGTAGATAGAGAACCGGAACTACAGGGTGATCGAGTAGAAACACCGGAATATATTTTGGAAAATAATCTCAAGTTGGATTATCTATTTTATATTACAAATCAAATTATGAAACCATCTGTACAATTTTTAGCAACTGTTACAAAACATCCAGATAAGATATTTAATGAATACATCATGAGGGAATTGAATAGAAGAACAGGGAAAAGACCACTTAGCTTTTACTTTAATCAATTTCAAAATGATAAAGTTAATTATAAAATAAATATTAATATTGACGATGATGCATTTGATGATGAAATAGAATGTGATGATAATGATGATTATAATAATGAAGGTGAATATGTTAATAACACAAATGTATTTAGCTGTTATGGCCTGATGGAAGATGAATTTAACAAAAATGAACCAGATGTTGATTTTAATGAAGAAATAATTAAAGTCAAACCACAGAAGAAAAGACCTGTAAAACCAAAAATAAATAAAGTTAATAATAGTAATGAAATTAAAAGCAATCCAACGTTTGATAATACAAAAGGTGGTTTTGTGTTGGAGATATAATACATATTTTTTTTATTTGATATAAAATAAAAATAATTATTTAATGAAATCTGTTGCGCATATATGGATGATTTGTACTAGATGAATCTGAACTGTAGAATGGAAGAATATTTATCTCAGATGATGTTGTACTGAATCCTCCTTCATTTACTTCTTTGTGTTCTTTGTGTTCTTCTTCTTTTTTGTGATGTTTTTTACCTTCTGCACCACCTTCTTCTGATGAAGATGAACTTGAAGATGATTTATCTTCTTCGTCATTTTCATCATCTTCAGTTGTAGATGAAGAATCTTTGTCGTCATTTTCTTTTTCAGAAAATTCATCATCCCCACCAGAAAAATTGTTATCATTATCCTTTCTTCTTTTGCCACCTGAACGTAATGCATCGAAAAAGGTAAGTTGTTGAGCAACAGGGGAATTAGGGGAAGACATTGCATTAACTATATCATCAAAATTTTCATCATCAATAGTATTTTCATTATTGCTAATATTTTCAAGATGATTACCACCTGATTGTGGATTATTTTTGATGTCATTAAGGATATATTTTCTTATTTTTTCAAATTCTGAAAAATCCGATAATTGATCATTTTGTGTTGCATGTCTAGAGCCATGAGTACTTTTTTGTTTACTTCCACCAGTTTGTGTACTTCCAGATTGTTTACTTCCATATTGTGTACTACCATATTGTTTACTTCCATATTGTGTACTTCCACCAGTTTGTCTATTAATAATTTTATCAAGATTGTATCTCAAATATCTTTTTCTGCCAGATCCAGATTGATTAATATCATTATTAAGAGCCTGTTGTGAGATATTATTTTCAGTACTTTCATTCATATTAAAAATAATACCTTCAGTGAGTGGTCCATCAGTTAATTCATTATTTTTATTATTTTTGAACATCTCTGATAAGCTTTTTATTATTTCAGAATCAGTATATTGCTTATTTTTATACTGGTTATCATAATTTTGAGTTGATTGTGTAAGACCCATATTAGTTATTTAATATATTAGTAACCTAGAAAATAAAATTTTATAGTCTTTATAATAAATTACAACAAAATCTATATATAAGTTTTAAATAATTGATCTAATAAATACTCAAGTATTAAAACTTATATGTTAACTTATATTAATAGAGTCAATGCGTATATTTGTAACTATAATAATATTCATTTTCCTATTCGCTATAATAACTCTCATGCGAATAGAAAAACGTGAAGTCAAATACATATTATCCGACGTTGATGGAAAATATTATCTTGTAAGAGATTTACCAGATAAACAAAAAGCAGCTAATTTATTATCACGATTAAAAGAAAATATGGATAAACTAATAACATATTTGACAGAAAATAAAAGTAAATATCCAGATTATGCCAAATATATTGATCAATTAATTGAACGTATTAAAAATGTCGTTATAAATGAAAGTTCAGAAGATAGTGTATATACAAGTTATAGTGTTAATAAAGGGGAGCAGATTGTCTTTTGTTTAAGATCAAAATATGATTTAAATAAAATGCATGATATTAATTTGATCATGTATGTCGCATTACATGAGATGTCACATGTGGCATGTCCATCATTTGGTCATACAGCAGAATTTAAAAAGATATTTGCATTTTTTGCCAATACTGCTGTTGACATCGGGATATATCATAAGATAAGTTTTAATAGTGAGCCAACAGAGTATTGTGGATTGGTTATTAATGAATCAATTATTTAATTACAATATATTACTTTTTTTCAATTAGAAAAGTAAAAAAATATAAAACAAATATTACACAGTTTTGAAGAATCCCAATAAATAATATCTGAATATAGTACATATACACATTATGAACGATCCAATTAAGATCATTTTCAAGTATAAAAATAATAATAGGAGAATCCAATATCATACATATATATTTGTTGGAGACTTGCCAAGTAATATCCTTAAAATATTAAAAAAGATTCAGGATATATCATTATATGAATCATTAATCTTACTAACAACTGAAGAAATTAAAGCATTATCAAAACATTATAATGAATATTGGTATAAACTATTCTTTAATACATATCATATCAGTACAAATATTGATTATATGAGAAAAAATAAAAAACAATCAGATGAATTAATTAAGAAATTTGGTAAAGATTGGTATAGTTTACATATTGAGAAGTATGAACTAATTGATAAAAAGATTTTTTATTCATATGAAAGTTTGATCAAAGATGATATTATGAGAAAGGAACATAAGAGAAAAAAACAACTTATTATTGAGGAAGATGAGTTGGATGATTATACTACTGTCAAACAAACAACTGTTGATGATATTATAACTGCTAACAAATCACAAGGTAGATTATCTTTACCATTGGTAGGATCATCATCGTCACCACATCAATCAGAATCATCTGAATCTGAATCATCTAACTTTATAAATACATCATCCATAGACGCCATAGATTCAGCATCTGAAACATCTTCATCTGATGATATTCTTTCAGACGAATCATCAGATAAAAATATTATTGATGAAATATTTAATGATAAACCCAACAGTAAACCCAACAGTAAACTCAACAGTAAACCCAACAGTAAACCCAACAGTAAACCCAACAGTAAACTCAAAAGTAAACTAAAAGATGATGCATCACATGAGGTTTTAGATTACATGTCCTATATTGATTATAATATGATTAAACAAAAGAACGACATACATGTTGGTGGTGATGATGATGATGATGATGAAGAGGAAGACATATTATCCAAATTAGATGTTTTAGAAAAAGAAGATCATATACCAAGAAAAAAAGAGAAGATTGTTAATGATGAAGATACAGATGAAGGTATTGATGTAGATGAAGTATTACCAGAAGAGGAAAATGAAATGAATGAATTAGAGTTAGAAGATATTGAAAAGATTTATCAAGACACCGATGTTGTGATAGATAAAAATGTAACACAAACAACTACACTCATTCAACAAGCATTTAAAGATGATAAAGCATTCAAAAAAATCATTCATAATGTTAATGAATTTGATCAATCGAAGGATGATTTAATGTTTGACGACATATTAAAAAATGTCTATCATAAATATTATGTAACCGCCCAATATATTTACAAGGATGATACAATAAAAACAGTAAAAGCTAAAATATGTAGTGCAATCAAGAACAATCCAAAATTTGAGAAGGATTCTTATTTGTTACCATCAAGACAATATTTGTGGAGTGAGTATTATTTTGAGGACAAAGTTGAAAAAATCATGATAGGTCAAAAATGGATTAAACGAAGTGATATACTTCATATTGATATAGAACCAAATAATAATATAAGATATTATGAAGAATTACGAGGAAATTTGAAATTCTTGAGAGATAACATTAGAAGATATGGTAGTAAAATTAAAAGAGAAGATGATGATTTTAATATTCTTTATGACTATGAGAATTATTATACAAATAATGAGATATTTATGATTGATATATATAATGAATTAGGTAAAGGATATAAACCAAATACAGAAGAATTAAAAAACATTACAGATGTATTTATTAGGATTTATTTTCCAAGAATTAAATTAGATGATATTAAGTACATCATAGATTACATTAATGGTGATGTCAAAGTTGAAAGCAGTAAGGTGACTAATGCATATGAAATATCAACTAATGATTTGATATTAGAAAATGAAGTAATGGGAGATTTGGAGGCAATAAAAAAAGACACCGAATATCTTAAATTATTTAAAGAAAATCATGTAACACAATCAGTTATTCATGTTAATTTAAGATTAGCATCAGCAATGGATAAAGTTAACACAAAAGTTAACACAAAAACAAGTACACGAATAGACAAACTCGATTTATTCAGAATATTTAATGAGTTTACAGTTGATCACAAATATCCTTTTATTCAATATCAGACATTAGATGGTCAAATTATTTTCAAATACAATGAAACAGTTATTAATGAATTTGGAACTAATAAAGACAACATTGATATTCTTGGTAAGTGGTTTGAGAATGCTCCATATGGTATATCATTCAAAGTGAGAATTGTGGAAAACAATACTGAACAGTTTATGGCGATGAATTTAAATGATATAGGTAGAATTGAATATAAAATAAATTGGAAAGAGGAAGATCAAGCAACAGTTGATGATATCAAGATCACATATGAATATGTTAGAGACCTTATTAAAAAACTTAACAGTGAAAATATCAAGATGGAATTTCATGTACCAGTTGATGCCGAATTCAAATATGCATTCATTAACACTATACAGAAATTTGAATTACCGGGTAAGTTTGTTATTAATCATAATGATTTATCGGAATTTTCCCGTTGTTTTTTCCCATATGTGTCATTAGTTATTGAACCACGTAAAAGACAATCAAAACTAAACAAAATATCGACTAAAGGTAAGTTTGGAACATATTTGAGATATAAACGTGTATCTAGATATGAAAATCAGACAAGAATAGAACAGAGAGTATTGTATTTCATGAGAAATTATGATTATAATGATAGTACCTTAGCCAATGAAATAGCCAAACAATTTAATATTACAATGGAAAGATCATTTGAGGAAATTGAGAGAGTTAAGAATAAATATCCGAATATAAAGAAATCGAGGAAGATATTAAAGAAGTTAGAAAATATTCCAAAGTATAAGCCCCCCGGTATTGGTATAGATATTCAAGGTAAACAAAGAGATAGATACAAGATAAGAATTTCGGGTGCAAGAAATAAAGAGCAATTAGATCGAATTGTGATGTTTATGAATATTTTAATTTATTTATATGTTGAAGTTTATTTATATAAAAAACCAGAGAGACAAATATTAAAAGAAAAATTAAAAAAATTAACAAATATTGCCAAACGTCGTAATAAAGTAGATGATGTTGTGTCATATAAAGATGATGAATCAGTGTCTGTTAAACAAATGGCACAATTAGATAAAAAACGTATAGGGTTTAAACCAGAAAAAGGACAAAACCAATGGACTCGATCATGTCAAAATAGTGGTAATGATAAGAAAAGAAGACCACAGCAATATGTGTCATTAGATGAAGTATTAAAGGCTGGATTCAAATTAAATGCAAAGGATGGTACATATGATAAAAAAATACAATATAAGGCTAAATCTGGTAAAAAGAAGGATATTATTATTAAAGTTGTTGGATTAGATAATATAGATGAAGAAGGTAATCCTATAGGTAAGATATATTATTCATGCAATCCAGACGATAATGGAATTCATATGTACATTGGATTTTTATCTAGAAGTAACAATCCGTATGGACAGTGTATGCCATGTTGTTTCAAGAAAGATTCATTTTTATCAAAAAACAAAGAAAAGAGAGACTTTTCATTAAAATGTATTGGTAAAATAGGGGAAGTTGAAGTTGAAAAAGATCATGATAAGCCATTGGGAGACAAATTATATATCTTACAGGATACAAATAAGATACAAGATGGTCGATTTGGATTTTTACCAAAGTATTTAGATTATTTTTTCAATCAGATATTAAACAATGAACACAAAATCAAAAATCATTATTTACTGACAAGTACGACTGGATATTATTTTAAATATGGATCAAAACAAGATGAAGAAGAATTCTTGAATGCTATATCATCTGTGGTAGATTTATCCATCAATGAAATTAAGGATAAAATTGTCGATCGATTGACCAAAGACAAATCAGATATGATGTTTACATCTTTAAATAATGGAGATATCAAGACAAGTTTTGGCACCCGTGAAAAATACATTGAATTTATCAAGACAAGTAAAAATTTAAGTTTTGATACAATTAATCATATTATTTCAATCCCTGGTGTTCTTAAGACACATGGTTTAAATATTATTGTTTTTAGAAAAGAGTCCATCACTATTTATAAAACATTGGAAAAAGAGAAAATAAGGGATGATTTTGTTATATCATGTCAAAATTCAGAAGAATTATCCAATATACTTGACCCTAGTCGTTTAACAATCATGTTAATAAAGGAAAATAGAAATTATTACCCGATTGTTAATATTAAGAAAGATGATGATATATCTAAAACATTTGATATTACTAAAATGTTTAAATATGATAAAATAAAAAATAATATTATTACTCATGTATATGACTTTTATGAAAGAAATTGCAAGATTGACTTAATGGAAACGGGTACAATTGATAGAATAACCGCCAAGTCATTATATGGCATATTATCCAATACTGATAAAAAGGAATTACTTCCCCAATATCAAATCATTGATGCTCGAAATAAATGCAAATATCTGATTACAAACAATTCAACAATTATACCAGTAAGACCGTCAGGATCAATATATAATTTGCAAATTCTTAAAAACATGGAAACAAAATTAACCACACTTGACGAAACAATTGATAGATTAACTAATGTTATCAAAAATCTTTCAAATAAGACAACAAGTATTCCTATTAAACCAATTGGAGTATATTATGATCACAAAACTAAAGATAGTATAGTTGTTATTGGTATTATGACGGAAATCTATGATATTGTACCTATTATTCCAGAAACAGTATCCATCGATATGATTAATCGTAAAGGTTATGTCATGGAATATAGACAATTATATGACAAAATTGATGTAGAAATATTAAAGCCTATTAAAAGTCAAAAACATGATGATCGAGTAACTAATGTGACATTAAAGAATTATGAATCAGAAAGTTATGAATTATTTAGATTACATTTCAGCAATTTTATTAACAAACAAGAAAATGAATTTTTGAAGAAAAAAATAGAAAAGATTATAAATGACCATAAAACCTCAAGAAAATATAAGAAGGACGCTATAAAGAATATTATTTTTAAAATCATTGATAAAAATATCCATGCATTGTTTATGTCAAAAACACAAATAGGTGGGTGGGATATAATTGACGATGATAGAATTAACGAAAATAGACTTGACGAAAATAGACTAGACGAAAATAGACTAGACGAAAATAGACTAGACGAAAATAGACTTGACAATAACTCAATCTTGGAAGGTGGTAAATATGAAAAGTTCACACATATCATTCCAAAAATACCAGATTTAAAAAATTATCAACTTAAGAACATCAGAGAAGTATGCGAAGTTCGAGGAACAAAAGAAAAGTGTAATATGAATCCACATTGTTATTGGAGTTATGATAATTGTAATTTAGGTTTAACGAAAGAGATGGTGATTATATTTGTCAATAAAATTAGTGAAGAATTGTCAATTAATGATCTTAAAGCAAATGAATTATTGAAGAAAGGTACTTATTTTGTGTCAGATATTGTAGATTATAATAATTATACCGAACGTGAAAACCAAGTGGTTGTCAAAAGTACAAATAATACCATTAATAAAGTATTGAATGATATCTTTGGCAAAGAAAATATACCAATTATAGGAAAAAGACGTATTTTGAAAACACATGTTGCCGATTTACAGGAATTGAATAATAATAACCCAATGCAAAATATGGGAGAATATTATATCCAAAAAATTATTGGAGACAACATGACATTATTTAGAGCCTATGCTAATGGGTATTCATGGATAAAACATATTTATTATGATATAGAGAGCAGAAATCTTGGGTATTATGGAAATTTACAAACAGATATGGCCAACTATTTCCGAAGTAATGTGATTGACTGGCTTGTTGATAAGTCAAATTATGAAATGATTATTAATGATTTGCAAAACTATATGGAAATTACTAAAAGAAATTTTATATTTGATTTTGTTAATAAAATAAGTAAGGATATATCAACAAATACAAATGGTATTGTTGAATTATATGTCTTAAATAAAGTACATAACAAACCAATTGTTGTTTATGATAATTATAATACCATATTGTACATATTTGACAACGGAATAATATATAATAAATTTTTTAAATCAAGTGATGATATAAATTCTTCAAAATTTTCAAAATATAAAGACCATAATAATCTTAAAAATATAATAAATATAAGATTTTCGTCTATATCAATGTCAAATGTTCCAATAAATATTGAAGTATCCTATTACAAATAAATTTAAGATCTAGCAGTCTACAATTAATAATATCATAAATAAAAATATTAAAGATTATTTATAATCTTTTGTTCATCAAAGATTATTAAAGATTATTTATAATCTTTAATTCATGAAAATAATTAATATATCAGTTAATAGTAAGTATGAATGGTTGATTCAAAAAACAAAGGTTCCAATAAAAATGAAATTCTCAATGAATTATTATCAAAACAACGAAAAAATATAACAACAGATAAAAAATTACAATATTCAGATTTAAAAAGAATATGTAAATTCCTCTCATCAAGTATATTTGATTCTAATAATTGTTCTTTATGGACTGGATATGTGACCAATGCGAACAATATTAACAAAGGTGTATATATTAATTTTTATTTCCGAAATAAGAAAATTGCATTACATCGATTACTATACATTAATTTTATAGATGATTTATCTGACAATGAATATTTGAAGTTTAGTTGTATAAACAAAGGTAAATGTTGTTGTATTGCACATTTATGTAAATTTGAATATGTTCAAAATGAAATTGCCGATAATAATACTGATGCAAAATTTATTAAACATGACAACAATAAAAAGTCATTTAAACTATCATTTGAATAAAAATTTATCAAATATATTTTGAACATTAAATATTTATATTATTATCTACTATAATAATATAAAAATGCAAAAGATATCGTCAATAGATGATATTATGAAAAATTATCCATTAGAATCAGATTCTGCTGAGTTGTCATCAGATTCTTTTGAAAATCATAAACATATTGGAGGCAATGATAATGATAATAATAGTGAAAATGAAAATGATGTACCCAATGGTGGTTTCCCTCCAATATATTCATGTAAGAAACAAAAACCATCTGGAGTTATTGATCAAGATCAGCCAATAAAAAGAGAATATAAAACAGAAAAGTCGATGGTTTCAATCAAAGATATATTAGATAAGCGTCGAAAAGCGACTCCATTTATTTAATAATAATATTATTATGGATATATTTTCGATAATAATAATATACATTTAATGAATAAAACAAAAGAATTAATAATAAATTCATTGAAATATTATGATAAAAACAGGGAACAATATACAAGGTTATATAATCGATTCAAATATTTTTTATATATTAAGTCAGATAGTGATACAGAATATAATATAATTGTTTTTTATGATAAAAATAAAAAGGAAATATACCGATCACGATATGAAATTATAGGCAGCTATTATAAAATATATAATTTATGGACATGGGGATGGTCTCATCCAAGTTTGAAGAAAAATTTATCACAAACATCTCGTAAAATTTTAAATTATGGATTGGATATACCACCAACAGATGAAGATATGTATATGAGATCAGAGTTAATAACATCTAGGTTTAGAATCACTTCAGATATTCAATTGGATATTCATGTAGCTTTGGCTTCATATCTATCAAAACAAAAAATGATCTATGCTATTGCAGAGTTATATGATGAAGAACAAACAGAAGAGGATGGTTTAATAAAAATATTACCACCTAAGAATAAAAATGTACAATATTGGTATATCTTTTTATTAGATGAAGATATGGCACCATCTACATTAAAATAAGATATCTGGATAATATTTTGGTTCATCATATTTATGTAATGACACCGTATAATTATTGTTTAATTCTCTAATATACACAGTATCGCCATCATATAATTCATCTCTACGACGTTTATTATGTAATGGTATTTTAATTTGATCCAAACCACTATTAATCATGGTATAATATTCATATGTACCTGAACCCGGATATTGATTTCGACCAAACAATCTCAATATTTTATTTTGTTCGTCATGCTCCTTTGATTTTTTATTCTCGTCCCTAATCAAAACACCATATTGTGTAAAATTATCAGGATAACCTCTTGTAGGTAAATCAATCATTCTCCTTAAATAAGATGGATGAATCTCCGATCGAGCAACTCTTCTAGCTGGTTGTTCAAATGGATCAAATGCCTTTCGATAATCATATTCTCTAATCACATCATTATTACGAATACTGTTCATAACATGGGGTGACATTGCTTGTTCTTGTAATGGTGCTTCTTGAGAGTGTATCTCATTTACTTTTTGTTTTAACTCATATAATTGTTCCTGCATTTTGTCTTGCATTTGTTCCTGTTGACTTTTATGTTCATGTTGACTTTCATGTTGACTTTCATGTTGACTTTTATATTCCTGTTGACTTTTATTTGCAACATTATTAAATGGTTGTATGGTTACATTATTATTCAATATAAAAGTTATCAATACAAATGCGATAATTATGATTATTAAAATACCAACGAGAAGATTTGTTTTATTAAAACAATATAGATTATTCATATTATAGTATAATCTATATGCAGAATTTAATTTATCGACAGTAAATTATATGAATGACAAATATTATATGTCATATTGCAGGTATTGATGGTAAGATAAAAGAAGATTTTATAAAGTACATGACGAATAGTTTTACGGATGTGGTTATAAAAGATTTAGACGAAGTAGCAAATATAATCAAAAATGACGATGAGTTTTATAACATTGAACAAAAAATATTAAAGGCTCGTGATAGAAGTAAATTAATTCAAGAAATGAATACATATTGGAAGACAACATTTGAGAATAAGATCAATTATTTTCTATCGAGAAATAAAAATAAAAAAATTATATTTATTGGGTTAAATACATTTCATTATAATGACAAAATAAGAATAAATATAGATACAAGTAATAAAATGTTTTTAAAAATGGATATTAAGGGATATACAAAAGATATCATTGATTATAATATAAATACATATAAGAATCAAATTATCAGTGGTACATTTCCGATAAAGTTAATAGATTATAATTACATTATTGAACAAAGGAATAAGACAGAACAAGTGTATTTGAAGATGAATTATAAATTAAAAACATATAATGACATTAAAAATTGGATTAAGATGTATTTACATGAAAATAAGAAGATAAATCCCAATATTTATATTGGATCAACTTGTTCGTATAATGAGATGATTAAAACAAAAAAGGCCAATGAAACTCGAATACAACGAATCCAAAAACTACGTGAATTTTTGGGTAATAATATTACAGATACAATATATGCTTATAAATATGATTGGATTGCAATATTATCAAGTGTCTCAGGTATTAATAATATGATTAATAAAGGATTTAAACAGATTGGTGGTAAAGGAGGTGAATTAATGGTACCATTTATTGAAGAACAATATGCTGGAGCATTTAATAATTTAAATAAAGAATGTCATTTATATCAGGTGGATAAGAGTAATTTTAAAAAAAATAGTTGGTATAAATATTATTCAAATTCAGATATACCTATAGTTAGTAAAATACATATACCTAATATTTTAAATTATTTGAATGAAAATGGCGTTAGTTTGATAAAATATAAAACCTCAGATAAATAATATAAAATAAAAATAGAAATGATTGTTGTTATGATTAAACCAAATAGAGAAATATTTGATATCCAAGTAAGTGATATCAATGCCCAAACAGATGTAGTTAAACAAAATATTTTAACAAAGATTCAAGAGTATGTGACAATTGAAACAATTGAAGATGAACATATGATGGAGTTTATTGTTAATACATTAGGCATGACTAAAGATCTAGTCGGAAATACATCCACATGTTATGAAGATGGGAAATATGTTTATCAATTATGTCATTTGAGTATGAAAGATAATGGCCAAGAAGAAGATGACAATAATATAAATTATATAGCATCGTGTTTAACGGTAGGTAAAATTAAGGTACATGGTAATGCTGTATTATTAAAATCAAAAATTACAGAAAATTATACATGCGCATCAGATGATGTTACAATGGATGAAGTAACAGACATTGTATATAGTAAATTTATTCATAAAGGTGTTGTGGTATCATCTAGTGGTAAAGTTGAAGAGTATTTATATTTAAGTGATCCATTGGAACATTTATCAGAGGAAATAAAGAAGAAATATAAATCGATTGATTTGCCTTTTTATAAATTTAATTTACTGATGTATGTTGAAGTCGATGGTGGTAATACAGATGATGCACATGAGGGTGATGATGCGGATAATACAGATAATACTATAAAGAAAGTAAATAAGAAAGCAACTAAACTATATGGATCAGAAATAATCCATGGAAAAGTATTTATTGTATCTAAATCCACAGAACATGAATTTTTGGATATAACTTATAGATTATTAAATGATATGTTATGTTTAGCAGAAGGACCATTAAAAAACAGAACATTAACAGAAGAGGATAATAAGGAAGAGAAGATAAATGATTTACCGATAGTTAATAACAAGTATTGTTTTATGGATAAAAAATTAAAAGATTATAAAGAAAAATGTAACTATTGTAGTAAAATATTGGGTGAAAATAGTGAATATTCTGTTTTTGTATGTGGGGGATGTTATAGAATCAAATATCATGATAAAGAATGTCAAAATAGTGATTGGTTTCTTCATAAGGAAGAATGTTTGTATGGCAAAAAGTCATTACAGTTGAAACTGGGCAGTAAACAGTAAACAGTAAACAGTAAACAGTAAACAGTAAACAGTAAACAGTAAACAGTGGAATGGGTATAAATAATTAAATAATTTACAAAAATTTATTGTGAAGTAATATTATAAAAGAATTATAATATTAAGATGAATAATATGATGGGAACACCGCTTAAGGATTTAAAATCAAATTTAAACCCATATGATGATATTAAACGTTTGCAAGAGTTGCAACAAACACATTACAATACAACAAGTCACACACAACATGAACAAAATTATAATCCACAATATAATATGGAACAACAACAACCACATTACAAAGAATATTCACAGGTTGATCATCCTCAGTATCCATTACAAGATATTCAACAAAGAGAACAACAGGAGATGCAACAATTAGCAATGCAACAAGAAGAAATGCAAAGACAGCAACAAGAAGAAATGCAAAGACATCAACAACAAAAGAGTCGTCAACAAAAACATCAATCTAAACACCAATCACGTGAAATATCGGATCTAACCCGTGAAATCAGTGAAAATTTAAAAGAAAATAACGATGATGATTATACCTCAGATGAAGTCAAAAAAACACACGAGGTTGAAGAAACAGGATATATATCATATATTCCATCCATTTTGAGAGAACCATTGATAGTTTTATTTTTGTATGTTTTATTATCACATGTATTTGTTAGAGAATCAATTGGTAAATATATTAAACAAACAACACCTAATGAAATGGGTGTTGTGACATTTGCCGGTATTTTAATTTATGGTATTATATTTGCGACATTATTTGGAATAATGAAATATTTTATCATAAAGAAATAACAACCGAATTAATTATTTTTTTAAGATTATTAATTTGTTGTCCATTGATATAAATTTTGATATAATTTGATTTGGAGTTATGCATATGTAATATTTCAATCTCTTTATCATATGTATTTTCATAGATATCGACAGTATATTCATTAATGGAATTATATTCTGTAATATATGGGAATGATTCATTTGGTAACTTTTCTGCATTGTTAATCTGCATACATATTTTTTGAAATGATATACATTGCGATGGTTGATATTTATATATTTCTTTATTGTTTTTGATCATAATTAATTTCAAATTTTTGTATTGATATTCTGTAGTATGATATGTACCAACTTTTTTAAATTTTGATAAGATATGTTGTATAATATTTTTATTTATAATACCAATATTATTTTGCAGGGTATATGGATAAATAATTAATTCATAATTTTTGCGAGGATCAAATAATAGCCAGTCAATATCATTATTCATATTTATTATTGTTTACATCCATATTGTTTATGTCATATTGTTTTTATGAGGCTTTTTCAATCTTTTATGAAAAAATATTGAAAAATAGAAATAATGAAAAAAGATAGGAAACATCTATAATAAATATATCAATATCTAAATAATGTTAGCTTCTACAATTACCCCATCAACATTTGATTCATTTGGTAAAAGTACATACCATAAAATTAAACAATCTGAATATAATCATTTTATCGAAGATTTATGTGATTTTAATAAAAATACTTACAATGATCAATTTAAAAATTATTGTCAACAAATCATGAATAATAATATGGAATCAATTAATGCTGTTGTGTTTTCTGATTTACTATTTAGATTAACAAATACCAACCATGATGCACTATGTAATATTTTTATTGAAATATTTACGGAGGAAACACATAAAATACATAACATATTAAATCAATCATTTAACGATAATACTTTTGTTATTGAAAAATTTATGACATTATACAAAGAATATTTCAAAAAAGGATATTTATTGAAGACTAAATTACAGTACTTTATAAATAATACTCAAATAACAACTGCTAAAAAAACATACTCATTATTAAATTTGTATACAGATTACATATTTTACAACAATATCATCAATCGTACATATAAATATAATAATCAACAGTCATTGTATTTATATGAAATATTTACTATAATGATTGATATGAATGCCATTGGTTTTGAGCATATGTTGCCATTATTTAAAATGTACATGTTTTATACTAAATTAAGTTATGTTCCATCTGACAAATCATTATTTAATAAAAAAATGGAAAAAACATTTATTGTTAATTTGGGAGATAATAAGGAATTTATTCAACGTATATCATTATATATTCACAATTCGATAAAAGAACTATCTAATATCAAATTTGATGTATTTAAAATTAGTAAAGTGACTGATGATAAACTTAATATAACCAATACAGTGGACGATGATAAATATAATAATGTTATGAATTTATTGACACTTGTTTCATATTTGACTGAAAAAACATTATTTAATACAACTTATGAAAAGTTATTGGAAAGTAGATTATTGGCAAAACAATCAAGTATTGCCATTGAAAAGGCATTCGTTAGTATGTTTAAGAAACAAAATAATAATATTTATTTTACTTTTTCATATAAAATAGATGATATCATTAGAAGTGATAATAATCAATCAGCATATGAACGCATCACTGTTGACATTCAACCGACACGTGTTAATCCTATCAAGCAAGCATATTTTAATCAGTTAGATAGAAAAATTATGAATATTAAAACCTTGCGTTATCAAGCATGGAATGAAAGTAAAACATTAGATTTTGAGCCAATTGAATTACCAAATCAAGTCGTGCCATATATTGATATATTTAATTCCTTTTATCAAATT
>Ga0315284_10002017_pt1 | contig 29130 bp, 24 predicted proteins | sample YL17G09_16_MG_FD_203696 | JGI IMG/M metagenome (GOLD analysis project Ga0315284, IMG submission 203696) | Sediment microbial communities from Yellowstone Lake, YNP, Wyoming, USA - YL17G09_16 | ecosystem: Environmental > Aquatic > Freshwater > Lake > Sediment | place: USA: Wyoming | collected...
ACGTACATCATCAAGGTTATCACCAAGATGACCGGCGACATGCTTGCTGCGAACGACACGGCGATGCTTGAACTCCGCGTGGTCACTATCCCGGCGACGCTCACCTACGACGGCGGCACGCCGGGCAACAGCATGCAGTGGAACGGGCCGGGCGGGTTCGGCAATCGTTTCGTACCGCCGATGTACCCGTGCTCGGTCAGCGCCGTGCGTATTTACATGACCTCGGCCTCGAGCGTCAACGCGCTGGTGGCGGTCTACGACGACGATGGTCAGGGCGGCAGCCCCGGGACCATCAAGTTCGCTGATACGGTCACCGTGACCGCGGCCAACTGGTATTCGGTCTCCCTGCCCGCGCCGGTCATCATCGACAGCGGCGCGTTCTTCGTCGGCGGGACATCCGAGATATCCAGCGACCCTTCGTTCGGTATGGACTCGATACCGCCGCTTTCCTACCAGGGCTGGGAGTACACCGGCGTCTGGTCGCCGAGCCGTGACGGCGTTGTGCGCGACGTCTGCGCGAACGCGACGATTTCCGGTCCGGTCGGCGTCTTCGAGTGGATTTCTCCGACACCGGCGCCAATGCCGGCGCGGATTGACGTCAGCCCGAACCCGTTCGGCGGCATGACCAGCATCCGGCTGCTCAATCCGACCGGGCTCGAGACGGCACTCGAAATCTATGACGCGACCGGCAGCGTCGTGCGCACGCTCATCCTCAGCCGCGGCCAGGCCACACTTGACGGCCGGCTGCTGGCGGACGGCATCTACTTCGCGCGTGTCGCCGGGGCCGAGGCGCCTGTCGCCAAGGTCATCGTCACGCACTAAGCGAACAGCCTTGCACACTGCGGCGGGGAGGAAACTCCCCGCCGCATCCTCATGCGCCCGACCGCCGGGCCTTCCTGTCCCGGCGCCGGACTGACCCGTTCGACTCGCCGCGCCGTCCTGTCACCCTGAGCGAGCGAAGCGAGTCGAATGGGTCTCTCAGGACATCCGCAGATTGCGCAGATTACACTGATGGTTCAGATCCGGGCTTGGGGTTTGGTCTTTGCGGTTTAGGGTTTCCGTTCTCGGTTCATGGGACTCGGTCCATCTCCTTGACCGGCGGGTGCCGCCGCGATAGAATCACGGCGATGCAGCCGTCAGGAAAAGCCAGCGGTCGCGACCGGGCCGCGCTTGCGCTGATTCTCGGATTCTCGCTCCTGACCAAGCTCGGTTTGGCCTTCCTGGTCTGGTTCCGCAACCGCGCCGCAATCTGGCACCCGGACTCAGCCTCTTACCACTATCTGGCTCTGAATATGCTGCGGCACGGCGTATTCAGCCGGTCGAGCGGCCCGCCGTTCGTGCCCGAGGTGTTACGCACGCCCGGATACCCATTGGTGCTGTCCGCCGCATACCTGCCGTTCCACGATTCCGTGCTGCCGGTCATTGTCCTGCAGGCGGTCTTTGCCACCGGCGCTGTCGTGCTCACCTGGCTGCTCGGCCGGAAGCTGTTCGACTCGCGAGTCGGCTTGTGGGCCGCGGCCCTGCTGTCTTTGGACGTCGCGAGCATCTGTTCGTGCCAACTGCTGATGTCCGAAACGACGTTCACGTTGCTCGTGCTGACGGCTGTCTGGTTGCTGGTGAGGAGCCTTTCTCCGTTGCGCGGCTGGACCGGGTTCGCTTTGTCCGGACTCGCTCTGGCGTGCGCGATTCACGTCCGGCCCGTCGGGTATTATCTCGTGCCGCTCGGCGCTGCCGGCATCGCGGCCTTGCTCGTGCTCAAAGACCGGGCAACCGTTCCTGTGCGGGTAAGATGGCGCCTAGCCCTGGCCCGCGCCGGCGCGTTCCTGCTCGCGCCGGCACTGCTCGTCGGCGGCTGGCAAGTGAAGAACCTGCAGATGACCGGCAGCGCTCGGTTCAGCCACCTCGAAGGCCTCAACATGTACTTCTACCGGGCCGCTGGGGCCATCTCAATGCGCGACCGCAAGCCGCTGTTCGAGGTTCACCGCGAAATGGGACTTGAGACCGAGCGTACCGACTTCACCGGCTGGGTGGCCAAACGTCCCGAGTTCGCGGGCGGGAGCCAAGCGGCGATGGGTGAGCAGTGGTTCCGTGACGGGATAGCCATCATCGCCCGCAACCCGGGCTGGTACATCCTCATGCACCTGCGCGGCACGGCGGCGCTGCTGCTTGAACCGGGCACATACTTCCTCGCCTCTCTGGCCGGGTTAGAGACGGGCCGAAGAGGTCAGGAATTGCTCGTCCGGCTTCAGGTGGCGCCCGCCTCGTTCATGGCCGTCATTGCCGCGGTCTGGTCCGAGCACCGGTTCCTTTTTCTCTCCTCCCTGTGGGGACTGGCCTTTCTGGCAGTTCTCTACGCAGGCGTTGTGTTGTGGCTGGTGCGTACGCCGCGGGGCGGCTTGACGCCTGGTGTCGTGGCCGTGGTTGCGGTGCTCGGATACTTCATACTGATGTCCGCCGGACCTGAGGCCACATCACGCTTCCGCGTGCCTTTGTCGCCACTACTTGCGCTCCTGTCGGCCGCAGGCTGGCAGAGCCTGCGCACGAGCCGCTGACGGCGGACAGCACCGCGCACGCGCAGGCTGTCGTCCAGCGCGCTTGACCTGAATCTGCCGCCGCGATAGAATCGCGCCATGCAGTCGTCAGGAAGAGCCGCCGGTCGCGGCCGGGCCGCGCTTGCAGGGGCCGGTTTCAAGGGCCGCCGCACCCACCAGCCCAGCCGACACAAGATTCGAGTTGAGTCCGACAAGACAAGCAAGAAGCCGACCCGGGCATACTGGACCGCGGCCGAAGACCGCGTGATTGACCGCTTTGCCCGGGCAGTGGTCAAGCACGAGTGCCGCGACGCCACGGCCGCGGCCCGGGACTGCGGTGACGCCCTCGCTCGACTCAGGCCGCACCACGCCCGGACGCTCCGGACAATTGCGGCCCGAATCGGCGAGCGTGCGCTTGCGTTCGGCCGGAAGAAGATACACGTCATCTGGACACCGGAAGAGTGGCGACTGCTCAAGGAGCTCGCCCGCAAAGTGTCGTCGGGTCGGTTTCGCGAGGTGCGGCAGGCCGCGCGCGCGTTCGCGGCGGAAATGAAGCGGCGCCGCAAAGCGTGGGCCACGGGAGTACGGCCGGTTCCGGTGCGCACGCTCGCCGCAATTGACCGGAAGCTCAGGCAGGTGGCAAGAGATGCCGATCTGGCCTGGGGCTTTCGCGATTGGTCGCCCGAGGAAGACCGGGTCGTGAACCGCTTCATCGGCCGTTACTCGAAGGGTCGGTTCCGCAGCCTCCGCAGCGCCGCGCGGGCGTGCCAGGACGCGCTCAGGCGACTCGACGCAGTTCGGCAAAGACACCCCAGCCGCGGTCGTCCGTACGGTCGTTCCTTCTCTGCCATCAAGCAGCACCTCCGCGAACGGGCCGCGAAGCGCGGCGTCCCGATGCCTTTGTTCCGGCGCTGGCGCGGCGTCGAACAGGACGTTGCCGCCCGGTATGCCGGATGGTTCGCTGCCGGCGAAGGCAGGCCCGACCAGTTGGACACCGCGGCCGCGCTCCAGCGCGAGCTGCGTCGCCTCGGATACCGGCGCACGGTCCAGGCCTGCAGAGCGGAAATCAGGCGCGCGTTCCTCCGTGCGGCCGAAGACAGGTGACGCCGACCCGCAACCGCTGGCATCCCTGCCAGCACGGTTCACCCCAAACCCCGCACCTCAGGGGTTCCACCTCTAAGGCGGTGTACGCGGCTTCCGCCGGTCGCCGCACGTGCACCTGTAACCCCTTGGGGTGAACCCATGCACTGGAGTGCCTGTTTCCTGACGGACAACTACCAGCGCAAGCTGAGGCAGGACCTGGTCGAATCCGACGATGCCGTCCTCGATACTCACTTGGAACCGGAGGAGGAGCAAGAGGGTGAGGATGAGTGAAGCTGGGTCTGCCCCGTCCGTCTGACGCAAGTCGACTCACTGCCCATAGCTGAGGGCTGACAGCGCCGTGCCGAGCACGGAATCCCAAGCTCTGGAATCTGAACTTCAGGCGCCGGGCCGCTGGACGACTTGGTCCTTGCCCCTTCACATAGCTGCGTATCACGATCCTCGGTCTGCTCAAGAAACCTTGTCTTCCTCCCGTCCACTCATCGGCCTACGGGCCGCCCCGGGGGCTATGCCTCGCGATATGGCGCGAGATTCACCAAGTCACACAACGACCGATACTTGAAGCCATACAACCAGTGAAACAACGTTTGGTTCGGCTTCTCAAACGGCTTCTGAAGCGACGCGCGATTCAGCGCCGCATACGGCTTGTGATACGGGTTGCGATACAGGTCGCGATTCAGGCGCCGACGCACGTGCCGACGCAGCGCGTGACACAATCCAGCAAACGTCCAGACGTACACCGCGACATACTTCGAGAGACACGAGGCACTTTCCGGCGAGCTTTCGAATAAGCTCTTGAAGGAGCTTTCAAAGGAGCTTTGCGGTGAGCTTTCCGACGAGCTTTCCAGTGAGCTTTCGCGGGAGCGATGAAAGACCGGTTGCCGGTCTGCCGCCTCGGAAACCGAAATGGAACTGCAAAGGCGCGAACTCCCAAAGCCCCTTCGTCCCTTGAATGAGAGGGGATGGGTGAGGAAGCTGTCAGCCGTTGGCCGTGAGCTGTAGGCCGTCAGTGGCGGTCAGAGATTGCGTTCAAGGCCCGCGTGCCAACGGAAGGAGTTGAGCACGAGCGGGTCGAAGTGGTGGCCGAGGAAGCCGAGGACGAGGTCGAGGAGAGGGAGTGGGGAGTGGGGATTAGGGACTAGGGAGTGGGGATTAGGGGATAGGGAAGGAAGGAGCGAGGCGATTTCGGAGGCAGGGGTGTAGAGAAGAAAGGAAAGGGTGTCAAGGCTGGCGGAGTCGAGGCGCGCGCCAGATGGGTTTTCGCCGGCGCAGCGCGGGCAGATGATGCCGCCGCGGCCGGGGTCGAAAAAGGCCGGGCGCTGGCTTTCAATGGGACGGCGACAGATGAGGCAGCGACGGAGTTCGGGCCGGAAACCGAGGAAGCTGGCCGCCTTGAGGAGGAAGGAGCAGACGAGAGCAGGGAAGGGGTCGGGGGTCAGGGGTTGGGGGGCGGGGGATTGCAGATTGCAGATTGCAGATTGCAGATTGGCGGAACCGGAGGACTGCAAACTGCAAACTGGGTACTGCAGACTCTCCAGTGTGGAGAGGTAGTTGAGCAGGAGTTGGTAGAGTTGAGGGCTGGGGTCGCTGGGTTGGATGACGCGCAGCACGAATTCGGCCATCTGTTCGGCGGCAAGGAACCGTTCGGGCAGGAGCGCGAGGCTGGAAGAAGAGCGAACGAGCTCGGCATCGGAGAGCGTGAAAAGGGTGCGGGTTTCGTGCGAGTAGTAGATGATGCGCGACTGCGCGAAGAGGTCTAGCGCCGCGCCGAACTTGCTCCTGAGCCGTCGCGCGCCTTTGGCAAGGCAGCTCACTTTGCCGCGCTCAAGCGTGAAGAACGTTACGAGCTTGGACGACTCGTGGTAATCCTGAACACGGAGGCAGATGGCCTCAGACCTAACGATTCGTCGCATGCTTCGGGAAGGGGTCGAGGGGTCGAGGATTCAAGGATTCGAGTTCCGGGCCGGCCACTGGACCCCTTGACTCCTTGATTCCTCGATTCCTTTCAGTCATCCTTCGCTTCTGATTTCTCCGACGAGTTCTTCGAGCAGGTCTTCGAGCGAGACGATGCCGATGACCTGGTGGTTCGAGTTCTCGACCACCGCGAGGTGCTCACCGTGGCGTTGCATCAGGCGCAGGACTTCCATGGCGCGGTCGCTTTCGGCTACCCGCTGTATCTTGCGAACGCGCCAGGCCGGTGCCGAGAGCAGGTCTTTGGCCACGATGACGCCGGTGATGTTGGTCAGGTCGCCTTGGAAGACCGGGATGCGCGAGAAGCCGTGCTGGTTGATGACCGCGAGCACGTCGTTGAGACCCGCGTCGTGGGGCACGGCCTTGACCTGCGCAAGCGGGATGCGGACTTCCGAGACCTTCATGGCCGAGAAACGGAAGAGCCGGGTGACCATGTTCGTGACGAGCCGGGCCGAGCCGGATTCGGCGTCGCGTTTCTGCAGGGCGGCGAGGAAATCCTGCCGCGTAAGCGTGAACCGCTGGCCGGCGCCGGTGGCCGGGCCGGCAAGGAGGCGGGCGACGCCGGAAAGGACAAAGACCGCGGGCGCGAACACGATGCGGCTGATTGACAGCGGCAGCACGGTCCGTCGGAGCCAGCGGTCGGGAAACGCCTGGGCAATCGCCTTGGGTACGTATTCGCCGAGGATGATGGTGAGGACGATGACGAGGACGACGGCCGCCGTGGCGTACGCCGGCCCGTAGCGTGCCTCGAAGAAGTGCGAGAAGAACACAGTGGCGAAGACGACGCAGAGGTTGGTGCCGACCAGGGTGACGACGACGGTTGTCTCGCGACGGTCGAGTAATTGGAGCGCCGACTTCGCGCCGGTGACATTGTGGCTCGCCCAATTGGTGAGGCGAATCCAGTTGGCGCGATAGACCGCGGTCTCGGAGCCGGCGAAGAAGCCGGTGGCGAGAATCAGGAGGAAGCCGAAGAGGAGCTCCATCGTCAAAGCACCAAGGCCCAATTCTCAATCCCCAATTTCCAATCAACGAGAAGATGGCCAATTCCCAATGACGAGGGGCGGATGGCGAAAGGCGGATGGCGGTTGGTCATTAGGAATTAGGAATTGGGAATTGGAGGCAGGTCATCGGCTACTTCTTCCTGATGAGCACCTTTTCGAGCTTTGGACCGGCGGTCTCCCTCACCGTGATTTCAAGGGCACGATGGGTGATGGTGTCGCCCTCGCGGGGGAGCCGGCCGAGTTTGTCCTGGACAAAGGCGGAAAGGCGCTCATGCTCGAGCCCGGTGAACGCGCGGCGGAACAGCCGGTTGAGCGTGGCCAGGTCGATTTCGCCATCAACCAGGTAGCTGTGCTCGTCGAGCTTGGAGTAGGGCAGTTCCTCGGCCACGTCGTGCTCATCGACAATCTCGCCGAACACGGCTTCGAGCAGGTCTTCAAGCGTGACCAGTCCGGACGTCTGGCCGAACTCGTCAACCACGACCGCGATGTGCGAGCCTCTGCGGCGGAGTTCGTCGAGCAGCGGGGGAAGGCGCTTGACCTCCGGCACGAAGAAGGCCGGACGGCAGAAAGAGCAGACCGGCGCGTTCGGGTCAGATGCGCCAAGCAGGTCTTTAGCGTAGGCGGTGCCGCTGACGTGGTCAATCGTGTCGCGGTAGACCGGGACCCGGGAGAAGCCGGCATTGCGGCAGGCGGCACTCGCCTCGCGAACGGTCATGCTCTCAGGCACGGCGACAATGTCAATGCGCGGGGTCATCACTTCGGACACGGTTCGTTTCTCGAGCCCGACAAGGTTAGCGAGGATTTCCTCTTCAGACCCGAGTATCACGCCGCGCTGCTTGCCGACCTCAATCATCGTGTGGAGTTCGTCGTCGGACAGCACCGCCGGTTCGTGTTGCTTCGGGGTCAGGCGGCGGCTGACCTTCATGAGCAGCGTCGTGAAGGGCAGCAGCACCAGCCGTGCCGCCTGGACCGGGCCGGCGACGAGCGGCGCGAAATAGCCGGGACTGCGGCTGGCCAGCACTTTGGGCGTGACCTCGCCGAAGATGAGCAGGACTACCGTCATCACGATACCGCCGGCGCCGAGCAGCAGGGCCTCGCTCACGCCGCTCTGCCGGGCCAGGGCGAGGAGCGCGAGCGTGAAGACGCTGGAAGCCGCGGTGTTGACAATCAGGTTGCCGAGCAGGAGCGTGCCGAGCAGGCGGCCGGGGTCCGACAGCAGGCTGTCAATGCGGCGCGATGCGCGAGGGCGGCTGCCCTTCAGTTCTTCGCGTTTGCCCGGGGTGAGTGAGAAGAGGGTGGTTTCCGAGCCGGAGAGGAAGGCGGAACCGGCAAGAAGGACGAGGATGGAGAGGAGATACCAGAGCATGGGGCTAGGGATGAAAGAGGAGGGATGAAGGATGAAGGATAAAGACCGAGCAGGCGAAGTCAGAAGTCAGAAGACAGAATGCAGAAGGCAGAACGGAGAAGGATGAAAGATGAAGGATGAATGATGAATGATGACGAAGGACGAGGGACGAAGGACGAATGGACGAACCGGGACGGCGGTCAGTCATTCAGGTACTTCGCCTCGTGCGGTTTCATCTGCGCGTGGGTCAGCCCGAGCAGGTGGAGCAGTCCGTGGAGGACGAGGCGGCGGAGTTCGGATGCGTATGAGACGCCGTATTCGCGCGCCTGCTCTCGCGCCCGGTCGCGGGAGATGTAGACCTCGCCGAGCAGTCGCGGCTCGCCGGGGAGTTGCGGCTCGTCGCTGTTGAACGAGACGACATCGGTCGGTCGGTTGCGGCGCAGGAACCGTCGGTTCAGCACGTGTATTCGTCGGTCAGTGACGAAGACGAAGTTGACGAGCGACGCTTCCGGCTTGAAGTCGCGCGTGATGAGCCGGCAGAGACGCCGGATGTCGGCACACAGGAGTCGGTCCCGCGTGCCGTAGATTTCAGGGCGCATCAGGGCCCGGGGCCGACCGGTTCTCATATGCCCGGATGATGCGCGAAACGAGCGGCGGCCGGACCACGTCGGCGTCGGTGAGATGAACGATACTGATGCCGGTTACGCCGTTCAGCTTCTCGACCGCTTCAATCAGTCCGGAGGTGCTGCTAGCGGCAAGGTCAATCTGGGTGACGTCGCCGGTGACAATCGCCTTCGAGTTCCAGCCGAGCCGGGTAAGGAACATCCGCATCTGGGTCGAGGTCGTGTTCTGCGCCTCGTCGAGGATGATGTAGGCGTCGGAGAGGGTCCGTCCGCGCATGAACGCGAGGGGCGCCACTTCGATGACCTCCTGTTCAATCAGGCGCTGGACGCGCTCCATCGGCATCATGTCGAACAAGGCGTCGTAGAGCGGGCGCAGGTAAGGGTCAACTTTCTCCTTGAACGTTCCGGGCAGATAGCCCAGCGATTCGCCGGCCTCGACCGCGGGGCGGGTGAGGACGATGCGGCTGGAGTGGCCGGACACGAGCGATTCGAGCGCGGCCGCCACGGCCAGATAAGTCTTGCCGGTGCCGGCCGGGCCGACCGCCAGGATGATGTCGTTGCGTTGAATCGCCTGCAGGTAGACGCGCTGGTTGCGCGTCTTGGCAAAGATGGCCTTGCGCGGAGTGCGGATGGTCAGCACGTCCGGTTCACCGGCGGCTTCGCCGGCGCCGGGCTGGCGGTTGCGGCGGAGCCGGTCCACTTGGGCACTAATCAGTTCCGGGCTCAAAGGTTCGCCCCGGCGGACCACGGCAAGCAACCGGTCAAGCAGTCCCATCAGTTCCGGTTCTTCGGCTTTGGGGCCGGAGAGCATAATGCGGCCGTCGCGCACTACAATCGTGGTCCGGTAGTGCTTGGCGAGAGTTGTCAGGTTTACGTCGGCCGGGCCGAGGAGGGCCAGGGGGTCGATGTCCTCGACCGAAATCGAATGGCTGCAGCTTGCGTCCGGCTTCATTTGTCCTCTCGTGGGGTCTTGGTGGTATTGTTCAACTGCAGGGCTATTGTAGGCGGTCAGCCCGCCCGAGTCAAGCGGGCGTCGTGTTCGGTCAGGCAAACGCGTACTCGAAGCGGACCGACGGCTGGCCGGTGCCGAGCAGAGCGCGCAGGGTGTCGTCGCGTGGAATGATGACCGGCAGGTCGACGTTACGGAACTGCCAGAGGCCGCGGGTCGCGGCCGCCAGCGGGTCGTCTTCGGGCAGCCCGAGGAGCAGGGCGTGATAGCCCTGGCCGGCACGGCGGTTGCAGACGGACCGGAGCAGGCCGGCGAACGCGCCTTCGCTGCCCGGCTCGGCGGCAGCGTACGCCGCGTACAGGACCCGCAGTTCCTCGCCGGGCGCCGGCAGTCGGGCAAGGCGGGTCAGCCTGCCGGTCAGATTCAGCAACCGGCGGAGCCTGCGTTCGACCCATCCGTAGCCCACGACCATGATTCGGCGGAGCGCACGCTGGTCCCAGGTACCGAGCGTCGCGACGATGCGTCCATTGTCTCGGCAGACGGCGATGTTCTCGATACCGAGAGCCGAGAGGGCGGCCTCCTCGACGACCGGCGTCAGGAGTTGCCGTTCGTAGGTTCGCCTGACCAGTTGCGCGACTTCGGCAATGTCCGAAGGGGCGGCCGGGCCGACGGCGAGGTCGGGCGCGACTCGGTGGCGCGGGCCAAGCAGCAGCGAAGCGACGACAATCCGGCGGCCAAGGACGATGTCGCCGAGCTTGGCCGCGAGATAGCCGGACATCCGCGGGTTGCGGGCATTCACCAGTCCGAGCGCGAGGCCCACACCGGCTTCCCGGCCGCGCCGCTCGACCTCGGCAGTCAGACGCGGGAAGAGGCCGAGGCCGCGGCTGGCTGGCTCGACACCGGCCAGCGCGACGTAGACAATCGGCACCAGCGTGCCCCGGAGCCGGAACGTGAACCGGCGGGTTTCCATGAAGCCGGCTACCCGGCCGTCTACCTCGGCGACGACGATGTCGAAGCCGTCGCCGGCCGCCCGGGAGAACGCGGCGAAGTCGGGCGAGCGGTCGATGCCAAGACGCACCCGGGCCGGCAGCGACATCGTGCGGGCGATGTTTATGAGCGCTTCGTTGTCGGCCTGCCGCCAGGCACGGAGGACAATCCCGTCGCGCCCGCTCATCGCCGCCTGATGATCTGGCCGACGGTCCGGCGTAGCAGCATCGCAAGGTTCACGCGGCCGACCAGCATCAGGTCGTCGCCGCGTTCGTAGTCGAGCGCGCGGCGGCAGAGCTCGTTGCAGCGCCGGTCCCGGTGCTTCGCGACATCGTCCCACGACTTGCGTAGCAGTTCGGCCGCCCCATCGTAGCCGTGACTGACCACGAACGTGGCCTCGTCTAGCCGGCTCTCCGGCTCGGTGCCGAACTCGTAACCGTGTTCGGAAACGAGGAGCCGCGCGATGTCCCGAACTGTGCGCGTCGGAGCTCGACGGTAGCGGTAGTGCGGAAAGACGTCAACAAACGTGTCGGCAACGAAACCGATGAGGTGAGGTATCATTGACACCTGGGCAATCCAATACTGCCTGAACCCGCGCAGCGCCAGCATGTAGGCCAGCGGGTAGGAGTAGACCGTGCTGATGGTGCGCTGCGCGGAACGGCCGCTGTTGACGACAAGGCCGAGCTGGAACACGTGGTGGACGCGACCCTCGAACGCCAGCGCGTAGAAGACGATGGTGCTGAACGCAACCGGCGTGCGGTCCCGGGCGTAGAGGCAGGTGACAATTCGGTTGCTCCACGCCTCGCGCCCGGGCAGGAACAGGCCGTACGACGGCAGCGCTCCCAGCCGGGCGATGGTGATGGATTTGACGTCCTCACGTAACCGGTCGAGTTCCCGCTCCTTCATCCAGCGGCCGGGGAAGCGATAGCTGCGGAGCGAACGGCCCGAAGAAAGGCTCAGGCGCAACTCGCGCGAACTGAAGTGAAACAATGGGTATCCTCTTGGCTGGTCTGCAGACCGGCGACAAGGGTCGGCCTTGCTGAGCAGCGGCCCTGTCGTCGGAGAAGCATAGGAAAGGCGTCGCGCAAGGTCAAGCCGGCGCTGCTTGACCAGCGGCCGGGTTTGGGGTTTACTTGCCAGCACCATGACGCAGAGAGCAAAGGCCGCGAAGCCGGTTCGACGCTGCCCGTGGCCCGAGGGCAGCGAGCAGATGGTCCGCTACCACGACAGCGAATGGGGCGTACCGCTGCACAACGACCGGAAGCTGTTTGAGTTCCTCGTGCTGGATGCGTTCCAGGCGGGCCTGAGCTGGGCGATTGTGCTGAAGAAACGCGAGGGGTTCAGGAAGGCGTTCGACAATTTCGACCCGCGCAAAGTTGCGAAGTACGACGGCAGGAAGGTCAGAGCGTTGCTGGCCGATGTCGGCATTATCAGGAACCGCATGAAGATTGAGGCCACGATTGCCAACGCGCGGGAGTTCCTGCTCGTGCAGCGCGAGTTCGGCAGCTTCGACCGCTACATCTGGCAGTTTGTCGGCGGCCGGCCGAGGAAGAACAATCGGCGCACGCTCAAACAGCTTCCCGCGCACAGCGCGGAGTCGGACGCGATGAGCAAAGACCTCAAGGAACGCGGCTTCCGCTTTGTCGGCTCAACCATCTGCTACGCGTTCATGCAGGCGGCAGGCATGGTCAACGATCACCTTGTTGACTGCTTCCGCTACCGCGGTGTCGCCCCTTCGCGTCGCATATGAACACGAGCCTGCGCGAACTGGCACGCGGCTTCGCGGTGCTGCACAGCCGCTCGATGTCATACAACGCCGGTGTGCTGGTTCGCGGCAAGGATGCGGTGCTGATTGACGCGGGCTTGTTCGCCGACGAGGTGGACCAGTTGCGTTCCTACATCTACGCGCAGGCCGCCGCGCCGGCGCGAGTAGTGATCACTCACAGCCACTGGGACCATGTTCTCGGGCCGGAGTACTTCCCGGGTGTGCCGGTAATCCAGCAGGACGAGAGCAGGAATGTGCTGCACGGATTCAGGCACGAGATTGAGCGGCAGGTGACCGAATGGGAGCGGCAGAGCGTGGTCCAGCGGGAACTACCCTTCGTCATGCCGGAACCGGACCAGACGTTTGCCGACGAGTTGACGTTCAGTGGTCTGCGGCTGATGCACGCTCCCGGCCATGCGCCGGAGGCGCTGGTGGTCTGGAGCGAAGCCGGCGGTGTTCTCTGGGCCGGGGACATGCTGAGCGACATCGAGATTCCCTTTGTGATGCAGAGCCTCAGGGCCTACGAGGCGACGCTGGCACGCCTGGCCCGGTTCGACGTTCGCGTACTGGTGCCGGGTCACGGCGCGGCGACGAAAGACTCGGTGGAGATACGGCAGCGGTTCACCGAGGACCAAGCCTACCTTGCGGAACTGGAGCAGCGGGTCATGCGGGCGGTCGAACAAGGCTGGTCCTCCCGCGAGGCCCTGGCCGCCTGCGCCGACATGAAGCTCCGGGAGGCCGAGTTCAATGCCCGGCCGCACCGGCTGAATGTCGAGACTGCGTTCCTCGAACTCGGCGGCGCGCCGGAACCCGGACACGAAGGCTGGAACCGGCTCCAGTAGACGCCCAGAAACCGACATGGACGCCACGAAGGCACGAAAGACACGAAACGAATGGGTGCGGAGAGAATCGGCTTCGTTTCATCCGGCTTCGTGTTTTCGTGGCTTTCTATCTCGGGATTCGGGTAGACCGCGATGAGATTCCTCGGTACTTTCATCAACGTCGGAGCGGTGATTGCCGGCAGCCTCGTTGGCCTCCTCTTTCACGCCCGCCTGCCCAAGCGATTCACCACGGTTGCGTTCCAGGGCATCGGCTTGTTTACGCTCTTCATCGGGTTCACGATGGCCGCGAAGACCAAGAGCCTGCTGGTGCTCGTCTTCTCCATCGTGCTGGGCGCAATCACCGGCGAGCTGCTCGACATCGACCGGCTTCTCAACCGTTTCGGCGAGTGGCTCAGGAGAAAGTTGGAGAAGAAGGAGACTCGCCACGAAGACACGAAAGCACGAAGCGGAGATGGGCTGGAACGCAGCCGGTTTGCCGAGGGGCTGGTCACGGCCTTCCTGCTCTTCTGCATGGGTTCGATGACCGTGCTCGGCGCCATCGAGGAAGGCCTCGGCGGCAGGCCGAACCTGCTTGCGGCCAAGTCCGTGCTCGACGGGTTCGCGTCGCTGGCTCTGGCCGCGTCGCTTGGAATCGGCGTGCTCTTTTCGGTCATCCCGCTGCTAATCTACCAAGGTGGGCTGACCCTGCTTGCCGGTTCGCTGCACGCGGTGCTGTCGAACGCGGTGGTCAACGAGGTTTCCGCGGCGGGCGGCTTGATTCTTATCGGGCTGGGTATTACTATTCTTGAAATTAAGCAGCTCAAGGTGCTGAACATGCTGCCCGCGCTGGTGTTCGCCGGCGTGCTGGCGGCGGTGTTCTTGAGGTGAGAGAGTCGAGAGTCGGGAATCGAGAGTCGAGAGTGGAGAGTCGGGAGTAGAAAGGAGTCGGAGATGAAGCGAGCGATTCTGTTGGCGGTGTTCGACGTATGGGAGGGGAATTGAGGCGCCTATTCTGGTTGACATTCGTGGTTTTTGTTGCACCCCACACTGCGGACGCAGGGCTCTCGCCGGCTGAAGTGAAACGGGCCTTTGGGTCGGCGGTTGTGATGATCTCGACGTACTCCGTATCGGATGAGGCAGTCGGGCTAGGCAGCGGATTCATCGTCGATTCGACAGGTACCATTGTTACCTGTCAGCATGTCGTTGAGAGTGCTTCCACGATCATCGTCCGACTTCTCAATGGAAGCGTGTTCCTAGATGCTGAGGTAATTGGTTCGGATCCTGCACGTGACGTAGCCATCGTGAAGGTACGCGGGCATGGGTTGCCAGCCGTACGCCTGGCCGGTTCAGACGAGATCGAAGTAGGTGAGCGCATAGTTGCGATCGGCAACCCGGAGGGGCTGGAGAACACGGTTTCAGACGGACTGCTGAGTGGTGTTCGCGAGGTTCATGGCTTCAGATGGCTGCAGATAAGTGCACCGATCTCGCATGGTAGTAGTGGCGGCCCCGTTTTCGACTCAGACGGTCGGGTCATCGGCATAGCGGCTGCGAGCCTTGTGGACGGGCAGAACCTCAACTTCTGTGTTCCCATATCCTACGCAAAGGACCTCATCGCGCACCCGACGGTGGTGGCGGTTGCGGCGCCGGTGAGGTTCGCCATAATCGGTGACCGGACCGGAGACCATCAGGACAGCGTCTACGAGAAGATTGTGGCCGAGGTCGCGAAGCAGAAGCCGGAATTCGTGTTCACGGTCGGGGACCAGATCGAGGGTTACACTGAAGACACGACCGAGTTGGACAAGGAATGGGGTGAGTACAAGGCAATCACGACGCCGCTGGCGATGCCGCTCCACCTCACGCCGGGCAACCACGACATCACGACCGACGGTCAGCTCGGCGCGCACCTGAAGCACGCCGGCCGGCCCTACTACAGCGTCGACCACAAGGGCAGCCACCTCATTGTGCTCGACGCGAGCCGCTGGGAAACGAGCGACAAGCTTCCCGGGGAACAACTCGACTGGCTGGCCGCGGACCTGAAGCAGGCGGCCAAGGCGCGGCACACGATTGTCTTCCTCCACAAGCCTTTCTGGGACGGCACGGTGACCGAAGGCAAGCCGGACACGCTGCACAAGTTGTTCGTGAAGTACGGCGTGGACGCCGTGTTCGCCGGGCACTACCACCAGTACTTCGGCGGCACTTACGACGGTATCGAGTACACGGTGCTCGGCAGCTCGGGCGGCGATACCGACCCGGGACCGACCGGCATTGAGTATCACTGGACGTCGGTGACCATCGACGACAAGAAGGGCATCATCATCGAGCCGGTGCTGCTCGGTGGAGAGAAGCGGGCATGGGAAGACGTGACCGTTGCCGATATGCGGTCGGTTGACCGGAATGCGCTCGCCGGGCTGCGGTTCCGCAAGCCCGCGCTCGTGGGCGAAGACCTTGTTGCGGCGGACACCGTGACGCTGGTCGTGAAGAACCAGCCGCTCGAAACACCGCTGGCGGATACGCTCCGCTGGGACGTGCCGACCGGCTGGAGCGTGTCGCCGAAAGTGGTCGCGGTGAGCGTCGCTGCCGGGGCCGAGAGCGAGTACAGGTTCGCAGTTGCCTGTGCGGGCCGGCCGTTTCCCGCGCCGAAGCTTAGCCTCCGCTTCCCCTACGCCAAGGGGAAGTCGAGCTCGGTCAAGGCTTCGCTCGACGTGGCCCGCACCGCCCATTGCAGCTTCGTCAAGAAGCCGCCGGTGATTGACGGGAACGTCAATGAGAAGCTGTGGCAGCAGCCAGCCACGAAGCTCTTCTCCAATGACAGCGAGGCGATGAAGACCGATCCTACCCGGTTCTACTTCGCGGCCGACTCCGCGAACCTGTACCTCGGCGCGGTCTGCTTCGACTTGGGCCCGGAGAGCCTCAAGGTGAAAGCCACCGAGCGCGACAAGGGCGTCCACCTCGACGACTGCGTCGGCTGGTTCCTCGCGCCCGACACGTCAAAGGGCGAGATTTACCAGGTCTACTTCAACCCGAACGCGGTTGTGCTCGACCAGAAGATAACAATCAGCCCGGAAGGCAAGATGGACGTAGACATGGCGTGGAGCGCGGACGTCGACGTGAAGGCCGCGCTGGGCACGGGCTTGTGGTCGGTCGAGGCCAAACTGCCGCTCGCGCAGTTCGGTGCGACCGCGCGGCCGGGCCAGGCCTGGGGCTTGAACTTCCGCAGAAAGCAGCCCGGAGCCAAGGCCAATGCCGACTGGCAGCCCGTCTCCTATGACCCGCACGGGCTCGGGCTGATGCTCATCAAATAGGCGCGGCCCGGCAAGTCAAGGCGGCGGGGCGGGGCTGGCATCGGTACACCTAGGCTTTTCGTGCGGGTCGTCGTAGAACCAGCCGAGGTCGCGCAGGCCTGCCCTCGCCGCGCCCAATCTGGTTACGGCCGGATTCTGCGGGTGGTCTATGAACCGGAGCCGAGTTGCAGAGTCAGTGGTCGGTCAGCCGCAACCGGCATGTCGTCCCAAGTCCGGCCGTCGAGTTCGCGACCGTTCAGATGCTTGCGCGTACCGCCCCACTGCTTGAAGTAGAATGCCGTGCCTGCCATCTCACACTGGTTCCTGATGGAAAGAACCCACTCCTTCTTCATCGGCCGCGCTCCCGGCCCGGATTCTCCACCGACAATCACCCAGTCGATTCCATCAAGCGGCAGATGCCCGACATCGTCTATCAGCGGTTCGACCGACAGGAACTTCGTCTTGGCGGGAGTCGCAACAAGGTCGGCGATGCGATTCACATTCCGGGCGTCCTCGACCGTCACGCCCATCCAGACGTTGTCCGGCCACGGCAGGATGTGCGCAAGCTGCTTCAGCCGCACGCTTCGCTTGGTGAGCACCTGGAACCGGTGATGCCGACAAGCCCTCATCACATTGAATACGCGCTGGATGAACTCGGGGGGCACCTTCTCGTGGAACAGGTCTCCCATCGAGCACAGGAACACGTTGTGTGGCTTGCGCCACGACTGAGGGGTCAGCAGTTCCTTCTCGTGGGTCGTGACCCTGAACCCATTCCTGTACTTGGCCATGCCTGCGGCCTGCAGGCGTAGCGCCATCCGCTCCGCGTAGCAGTTGGCGCAGCCCGCACTGATGTGCGAGCAACCCGTCACCGGGTTCCACGTTGCCTCAGTCCATGCGATGGAGGAGTTGAGCGCCATGCTTTGGAGTTCTCCCCTGCCGGTGAACCCTGCACGGAATCTGAGTCATGCCAGGAAACCCGGCGTCTTCGCTCTTGGCATTTCCCTGACGCTCCGGAAGAACTCGGTCTCCGTGATCTCGGTCGGCCATTCGAGTCGAGCGAACATCTGGTACTTGTCACCATCGCGCTTGAAGCCGATAGCCTTCAGCCGAAGCAGATAGTTGACGTCACGAATGAACGCTTTATGAGGTGTGCCTAGCTTCACATAGTGCACGCGAGTACGCTCCTCCAGTTCGTCAAGCATAATCGCATCCACGCCGAGAAGTAGTTTCAGTATCTCAAGCTGTCGGTCGGCGATCACCCTCTTACGAGTTGACTTGAGGCGGTTGTAGAGGTCGTACATCATGTTCCGGAAAAGCGCGCGAGAGACGTTCTTCCTCACTTCAGCAAACAGCCGGCCGCACTGCAGTTCGATGCCCCGCAGGCCGAACAGGAGAAACGGCGTGAGGTCGTGATTGCCGGCGCGCGTCGAGGTCAAGGCTGCCAGATAGGCCGGCTTGTTCTCGTAGTAGTAGTTAGACATCGCGATGAACAGCATGCCGGGCAAGCCGACCCGTTGTAGCATCAGGGCCTCAAGCGCACGTGCCGTTCGTCCGTTGCCGTCCAGGAACGGGTGAATTGCGGCGAAATGGTAGTGCAGGGCAATCGCCTGGACCAACGGGTCGTGTCGCTGGAACTCGTGCGCGAGCGCACGACAGAGACCTGCGAATGCGCGGGCGCACTCATCGCCGCCTTCCGCGCCCCGGTGTGGCGGGGACCCGAACGTCACGTTCACGTCGCGTCCGCGCAACACGCTCGGCTCGCAACGGTCGTCGTCCGCCCCGGTGACGATCATGCGATGCACTTCCTTTATCAGGTCCGCATCGACCGGGCGGTCTGATTGGAGCCCGGCTATCCAGTCGTAGGTACGCTTTGCGGCTGCCGCCTGCTTCTGCGACCTGGTCTGCAACTGCTCGGGCGTCTCGGACATTGCCGCGTCCAGTTCCTTGTCCGTGAACTCAGCGCCCTCAATGCGAGAAGTGCCCGCGACCTCTCGTTTGAGCTGAACTCGCTGCATCTCGTCCGCCCAGTTGCGCTGCAATGGTATCTGGCTCAGCGACAGCATCGTCGCCCGCGCGACCATCAACTGCTGCACCACCGCGCCAATGTCGTAACGGACCCAATCGTCGGGAATAGCATACTTCACCATGACTGGATTATATCCTAACTCGTTTCCATGGTCAACGCCAAAGCGAACTTGCTAAGATGCCGGAAGGCAGTTAGTTATGCGGCTGGGCGCGATGGAATCTCATTTTCATATCTGCGTTCATTTCCGCGTAGTTTTCGCCTTCGTAGCGACCTTAGTGGCTCCTGGCGGGGTGGCGCTTACTTCATCGGCCATCTCGGCGTGGCACCGTCGACTTCGACCATTACGTACTCGGCGCCGCGCCGGGTTCAGGCCCGAACAGGTCGCCTTGGGTCGCGTCCCCTCCTCGGAACCCGAGGTGCTCGATCCGGAACGCCGACCCGGCACGGCCGGCGAGGACTTCAGCCAGGATTGAACGGTGGCACTGGGCCGGGTCGCGCTCAAAGCAGAGCAGGGCGTAGCCGCCCTGTGCCGCGAGTTCGCGCAACTCCTCGACCGCCGGTTCCTGTGAACCAAGGTAAGCAAGGTAGTCACGTCTCAGCCGCTCGAAGTCGCCGCCCTTCTTGCACCGGTCGCGCATGGCCGGGGGCGTGCCGAGCTTCGGGAAGCCCACGTACTCGATGCCGCGCGAGGGCAGGAACGCAGCCAGTGCCGACTTCGAGAAACCCGGCTTCCGGCTCAGGGGCAACTGGCGAACGTCGACAACCCGAACCACGCCGTTCTGCCGCAGCAGGTCGGCCAGTCCATCAGGCGTTCTGCCTTCGTATCCGATTGTCCATGTCTTCACGGATGTCGCTGAGCGTGTCTTTCACCCGTTCGACGTTGTACTTCGCCTTCCACCGTTCCGTTCTCTTCGCCGGGTCACTCATGACGTTCCTCCATTCGCAGGGCCTCACCCCTGCGGGTTCGATTCTACACACGGGACAGGACCGAGCCCGGCACAGGCACTTCTGGTCGTGTCCCATCAGCACGGTCGCCTCAGCAACCAACTGAACCCGCGCCACCTCCGAGAGCAGGGCGCTGCGCTTGAAGCACCAGAATCCGCCCGACTTCGAGAGGCTCCGAACCCAACACGATGCTCCACCCAGAACCGCCAGTCAAGCATGGCAAACTTACGGCATAACACTCGGGAAATCAGCATGATATAGCGCCCAACCCATCACTGGCATCAGGACTCGACCTTTGAGTCCCCAAGTGACTCCCCCAGTCACTCCCCCTTTGACCTCTCCACTGACTTGACAAGTGAACTCTCCGGTGAATCGAGCGTTGACTTGGCGATTGAAGGCAACAGTGAATTGCCGGTTGAAGTGCTAATTGAATCGAGAACTGAACTATGGGGTGACTTGTCAATTGACTGGACAAATGAAGTGCCGGTTGAGTGGCCGATTGAAATGCCGACTGAGTGGTGGATTGAGTTGCGGATTGAAGTGCCGGGTAAAGTGCCGACTGAATTGCCGATTGAATTGCCCAGTCCTGAGTCGAATGTCGGGTTGGGCTGCGAGTTGTGGTGCGAGTTGATAGGCGAGCGCGGGGCTGATACCTATTTGAATGGCAGAGGAACGCTGAGCCCTAAGCAGCGTCGCAATCGATGGAATGAGACGGTCCGAGATGCGGATTAGGTTTAGATGGCTGATGACCGGGGTGTGTGTTTCTGCAAGCGAGCGGGTGTGCTCCTGAAAGTGCACGGGGCGGGCTTCCGCCCGCCCCGAAGGTCTATCGCCCGTTGCGCGCCGCTACCTGGTCAGAACGACCTTGTGACAGCTCACGGCTGACAGCTTACGGCTTTCAGCCCGGACGAAGTAGACGCCGGGGCTGAGCCGGCTGACGTCGTTCGTGCCGGGCTTCAGCGACATGACCTTCTGACCGGAAAGAGAGAAGAGAGAAGAGTGAAGAGTGAATGACGAAACGGGAAGGAACAGCACGCCGCGGACTATGGTGGCGTTGGGCAGGGGGAGCGAGGCGTGAGGGGCCGGGAGTTCGGCAACCGCTGGTCTGTCGATGCGCCGCGAGTGTCTGATTGCGTTTGTCCCGGCCGGCCCAGTGGGCCGGTTGAGCCAGGCGCAGTGCATGACTCCGTACTGGTCGGATACGATGCTCGGATGGGAAGAGGTGCTTTCCACGGCGACGATTTCAGACGGGTGCAGGTTGTAGCTGGTCAGGATGGTGCGGCCGGCGCTGTCGGTCCAGCAGGCCCACACCCAACCGAAAGCATCGGAGGTCAAACTGACATCACCGGGGCTTACGCCCGTAGCAATCACGGTCGGCGTTTCCCACCCGCTGCCACTGTTCACCGAACCGAGCAATGTATCGCTCCGGGTGAACGTGAGGTATCGTTTGGCCGCGCTGCGGGCCAGCCTGGGCGTGCTGCCGGCAAACGTCGCTGACCCGGCTACAAGGCTATCGTTCAGGGTACAGACATGGACAGAGCAGACACCCGGGTACTGCCAGCGGGAAAAGGCCACGTAGAAATCCGTACTGTCCCCGGGAATGAGTGAAGCATCAGAACAGGAGGTGTCCATATACCAGCCTGGAGCCAGGCACTTGCGCGGCGTCCACCCATTGAGAGTCAGGCGACTGAACATAACCGAGTCCTCTGATCCGATACCACCAAAGCTCTCACCCCATACCATGCCGATTGAGCTGTCCCGCGCCCGTCCGAATCTAATCCCGTCAGGGAAGACCTCCATCATCATTGGTTGCGCGAGCTGCTGCGGAGTCCAGCCGCTGGTTGTCCTGGTTGTGGTGTAAATCGCCCAGGAGTCGTGCAGGATCGGATTATCTACCGGGTAGCTACCGTCGTAGAACGCGAGGAAAGGTCGGCCTGAATCATCCCTGATTGCGCTCGGCCAGGAGTATGGGCAGGAGTCGGCCGTCACTTGTTCGGTCGTCTGCCACGAGTCAGCCGCGAAGTACCGAGCCTGCACCGGGCCCGTCCAGTAACCACCTTTGACCCAGACCGCCCAGACAGTGTCGCCACCGCACGCAAGCAGTACCGGCCCGTCGCCCCAGTAGCCGGCTGAGTCTGCTATGGTCGCCGGTTCAGTCCACTCTGCAAAGGCAGGAGAAAACAAGACGCAGACTGCGAAAGTTAGCACAAAGAGCTTCATCGCGCCTCCTCAACGCTGAATCACGACCTTGCGGACGGCTGACGGCTTGCGGCTTACGGCTGACTGCTCCCGGACGAAGTAGACGCCGGGACTGAGCTGGCTGACGTCGTTCGCGCCGGGGCTGAGCGACATGACCTTCTGACCGGAAAGGGAGAAGAGAGAGGAGTGAAGAGTGAATGATGAAACGGGAAGGAACAGCACGCTGCGGACGATGGTGGCGATTGGCTGCACGGTGCGGGCCGTGGGCGGCTGCTCGGCAACGCTGAGGAGCCGGTCCCAGCGTTTGCGGGCCCATTCGGCGCGGAGCGCAAGCTCGCTGGTATCGTCTGGGTCAAACGGCGTGCCGATGACCGCGAACACAAGCGTGTCGGTGCTGAGCGGCAGGATGTCAAACGGGCCGGTGGAAAGGAGAAACCGTTTGTCCTCCGGGACCGGGTCAATCGAATCGAACGGGTTGTAGGGGTAGGGTGGGTCCCAGTCGTGACCGGAAAGCGCGAGGTACTGCGAGAAGTCGTTCTTCGGGTCGTTGGAGAGTATGAAGACCTTGAATGCTCTCAGGGTGTCCGCTCGCGGGCCTTTGAGCAGGCGCGCCGCAACCGCGCCCGAGGGACTGTTGTCCTGGCTCCAGCAGAACCCTGTACTCCTGACAGTGAAAGTGTCGCCGCCGACGTTGAACCGGCGGTTGAGGATCAGCCCGGTGCGGTCGTCGGCCGCGTTGCCCACGTCGGCGTCGATGACGAGGCCCGCATAGACGGCTTTCAGGGTTTCGGTGCGCGGGTTAGCCAGCTCCCAGTGAAGAAAGAACATGTCGTTATAGATGGAATCCGTCGGGAAGGCAAGGACCGTGAGCAGGACGTCCAGGCCCAGGGGCCGGCCCGGCACGGCGTGCTGAGCCGGGTCGGAATCGCAGCAGCAGGCCCAGAGTTCCTGCGGAGAACGGGCTGTGTCCGGAGCCATTGGGAAGCGACCTTGCGGCGGCGGCCAGTCCCCGGGATACGAGTAGATGCGGTCTTCGGGGTTGCCTGAGCCTTCGCGCCAGTTCGCGCAGAGCGTAGGGAACATCTCGGACTTGCCCGAGTTGGGGTTGTACCCGACCGTGACCAGCGTGTCCGGACCATTGATGGCCCCGACCCACAGCCCGGCGCCGTAGATGTACATGTCGCCCGAGCCGACCGGCCACTCGCCGCCGGCCCGCGAGACTCCGTAGCCCCAGGTGCCGTAATTCGTGAAGTAGCAGCCCCAGTTGCCCAGCGTGTCCAGCCTCAGGTCGTATATCGCCAGCGCCAGCGCCGGCAGCATCAGGATAGGCAGAAGCCTTTTCATCGTTCCTCCTTACCTTGTGAGAATCACCTTCCGGACGGCTTGCGCTTGTGCCTGCGCCTCGCGCACGAAGTAGACGCCGGGGCTGAGCCGGCTGACGTCGTTAGCGCCGGGCTTCAGCGCCATGACTTGGCGACCAGTCATGTCGAATAGTGAAGTGTGAATAGTGAATGGAGAAACCGGAAGCCGCAACACGCTGTGGACGACGGTGGCGAGTGGCTGGACGTTGCGGGCTGTCGGCGGCTCTTCGGCCACTGAGAGGCCCTGGAAGTACTGCTCCGCCCACCAGCACCGGAGAGCAAGGTCGCCGGTGTCGCGCTCGTACTGGTTGGCGGCCGAGTCGCCGAACGGCGAGCCGATAACCGCGTACCAGAGGGTCACGGCCGAGTCGGGCGCAAGGTCGAACGGGCCGGAGGAGAAGAGCACCCGTTTGTCGCCCGGGGCGTCGTCGGTCGAGTCGTAAGGCGCGGGGACGCGGGTTCGGTAGTCGTACCCGGCCATGGTCAGATACCGGTCAGGGTCAGTGACCGGGTCAATGTCGATCGTGAACCGCTTGAACGCCGTGAGCCCGAGGTCCTGCGGCGCTCGCAACAACATGATTGCGACAGCGCCCGGAGCGCCGGAGTCCCAGTAGAACTCGGGCGGCTCGATATTGTTCGCGTCGTACACGAAGCCGGTGTTTCTGACGCGGATTGTGTCGCCGCGGACGGTGAACGTCTTGTCGAGGATGAGGCCGGTCAGGTCGTCGGAGGCATCGCCGATGTCCGCGTCGAGAACCGGGCCGAAATAGACCCGGCTCAAGGTGCCAGGGCTGAAGTTGACGACATCGTACTTGAGGAAGAAGAAATCCCAGGCGCTGGGGTCGTCGAAGCCGAAGACCGTCACGAAGACGTCTACGCCGATGGGTTGGCTCAGAGGTTCCTGGCGCGTCGGGTCCGAGTCGGTGCAGCAGAACCACAGGTCCATCTCGGACAGGCTCTGTTGCGGGGCCCCGGGAAAGCGGCTCTGGGGTGGAGGCCAGTCGCCCGGGTGCTTGTAGATGCGGTCTTGCGGATCGGCGTAGCCTTCACGCCAGTACCGGGCGGAGGTCGGGCCCATTTCGGTTCCGCCTGTATTCGGGTTGTACATAAAAGTGACGAGCGTGTCGGTGCCGACAATGCTGCCGACCCATGCTCCGGCGCCGAAGATGTAGGACCTGGTAACCGGCAGGTCGGCCAGACCGCCCAGGGTTGCGTCATATCCCCAGCGGCCGTCGTTGTAGAACAGGGTGTGCCAGTGGTTCAGGTCGAAGGGCTTTTGGTCGTAGATTGCGAGCACCACCCCGGGCAGGATGGAGAGAAGCAGGAGTCTCTTCATTGCGCCTCCTTATCGGGCTATTACCACCTTGCGACAGCTCACGGCTGACAGCTCACGGCTTTCGGCCCGGACGAAGTAGACGCCGGGGCTGAGCCGGCTGACGTCGTTCGGGCCCGGTCTCAGGCCCATCACCTTCCTGCCGCTGATGTCGAGCAACTTCGAGCTGTATCCTTTGTCCTGTCTACTGCCTACTGCGCCGAGCACCAGCACGCCGCGGTGTATAGTGGCCATCGGCTTGCAGCTTGTGGCTTGCGGCTTGAGGCCTTCATCCACCGCCATCGAGACCCAATAGTACCAGCCGAAGTAGCTCGGGTCGTCCCACTGCGCTAACTCCAGGCTCTGCGGCCACCAGCCGTAACAGCTCTCCCCGCGCCAGAACGAAACCGCGCACCCGCTCAGGTCGCCGCCCGGGTCAATGTTCAGGTCGCTGCGCCTGGTGCCGATGGGAATCGCGATTTCGAACTGCAGGTTGCCGCTCGCAGTGCCGGTCACGACGGTGCAGCCGGGACACTGCTGCCCCGGCAGCCACGAGTAGACGATTGAGTCGATACCGCCGCTGATGAAGGCGGTGTAGGTCCCCTCGCTTGAGTCCTGCGCCCAGACTCCGTCGTGGTTCTCGTCGAACTTGATGATGACCCGATCCAGGTCTTCGCGTTCGTGTGCCGCGATGGCGTCAACTGCGATGTACGCCATGTCCCCGGCGTGAGTCACGCAAACTAGGCAACTCGCATGCGGCCTGACGGTCCCGGCACGGCCGGCAGTATCGGATATCTCCGATTCCGGCCCGTACGTATCGTCCGGCCCGATCAACCCGTCCAGCGTCGGCCCGGCGTAGCATCCCTCCGACAGCAACTCGTGCGCGTAATACGCGAGTATCAAAGTGCAGGTCCCGAGCACCGTATCATTGGCTCGGTTCTCGTCGCTGTCGAGGGCAGTGAAAGCGGTGACCGAGCACGAGTAGTAGCCGGGCGTCGGATACCAAAGTGGGAAGCCCTGGATCGAATGCTCCTGCCCGGGCCACAGGTTCGCCCACGCGTCGCCTGACCCTTCATACACCTGAACTCCGCATGAGTCTATCCGGCACCAGACCGGGAAGTACCGCTCGACTTCCGTACCGTAGTTGTAGACGGAGATCGCAACCCCGAACGGTCCACGTCCGTGGCATTCGTAGTTCGGAAACTCGATGCGAGTCGCGCCAATGTCATGCCCGGCCAGCGCCGGCGCGGCCCCAAGAAGGAAGGCCGCGGCAGCGAGCAGTAACTTCTTCATCGCGATTCCCTATCTGGTTACGACTACCTTGCGAATTGCTGACCGCTCACCGCCAACCGCCGACCGCTCGCGCACGAAGTACACGCCGGGACTGAGCCGACTGACGTCGTTCGCGCCCGTGTGCAGGTCGAGGGCTTTGCGGCCACTGATGTCGAGCAGCTCTGCCCCGTATGCCGTATGCCGTGTGCCGTATGCCTCCAAGAACAGCATGCCGCAGACGACGGTTGCCCGGACGTTCGGCGTTTGGACTTCGGCGTTCGGCGTTTCCTCGACTCCCACCAGCGGGCTCGGGATGAACTGGCAGACAATCGGGTTGGGCGTGCACGGCCCCTGGCCGTACACAAAGAACCCGGCAACCTGGTCCATCAGGTACAACACGCAGATGGTGTCTTCAGACGGGCCACCGGCGACCATCCGGTCTATCACGCACGGGAATCGGTGCGAGGACGCGTTACGCTCGGTCAGGAGCACGCCGGGCGTCCAAGAGCCGCCGTTATCCGGCGAACTGGAAGCCCAGATGCCAGCCCGGAGGAGATTCGTCTGCGGCTCGACGTTCGACGAGTCGAACTGCTCCCAGGTCACGTACAGGCGGCCATCCGCGGCCTGGCCCATGCTCGGCCGGTCGGCAAAGATGGCATTGTACCCGACGCCGGCCTCCTGGTGTTCGGGCGCGCACCCGGCACGATGGATCTCGGCCCAGTGCGGCTGATTCGCCCGGCACCAGTGCCAGATTTCCGCCGGGTTTTCATAGGCGGTGTCGTGTACGACCGGATACACGGCAGCCACGACGTGCAGCCTGCCCTGCGCGTCGAAGAACGGGAACAGCCCGTACAGGCTGAACTTCGTGACCGTGTCCCCGCCGAATGCCGGTGGCGGGTCGAATCCTGTTACCTCACCCCAGGTATCTCCCCGGTTCTCCGACTCCCGGTAGAAGGCGCTGCCGTATTCGTCGGCCCAGACCAGGCACACTGCCGGGCTCACCTTGCTTGCCGCGACGTTGTATGCGTCCATGTCCGCCTGCGCGAGTTGCACCGGCGTATCCCAGTTGCACCACGTCCGCACCCGGCTGTACCAGATGCCGCTGAAGCCGGACTGCTCGGTCAGCATGACGTGGTACGTCCCGTCGTCGCCGATCGCCATCAGCGGCCACGTGTAACCGGTCGGGCCCGCGCAGCCGTCGAAGATACCCCCGCCGCCGGCCGCGTCGCGCATGACGAACGGGTTGACCGCACCTTCATACCCGCAGGCGCTCATGGCCCCGGTCGCGCCATCCGCGTCAATGTTGCCGAATCCTATCCGGTTCGAGGCGATATTGACACCCGACTGCATGTAATCGGGGTCCAGCCAACTCCATTCCCGAGTGGTGAAGTCGTAGAAGTTGTACCGCGCGTTGCGGTCCGGGAATGTGCCGCCGTTGTCCGCGGAAAAGAGCCAGACCGCGTGCACCCCGAACCGGGGCGAGTTGAGAAGCGTCCTTTTGGCGCTCCAACCTACCTGCCAGTCGTAGGTCGTTCCACCGATGGTGTCCACGCGGCCGATGTAGTCCTGCGCGGATGCAAGGGCCACGGCGCAGACGAGCATTACGAAGAACAAAGCCAAGCTCTTCATCTTTCCTCCTTATCTCGAAATAACGACCTTGGCGACAGCCGACGGCTCACCGCTCACGGCTGACGGCTCGGAGCGCACGAAGTAGACGCCGGGGCTGAGGCGGGTGACGTCGTTGGCACCGGGCTTCAGCGTCATGACTTGGCGACCAGTCATGTCGAATAGTGAAGTGTGAATAGTGAATGGCGAAACCGGAAGGCGCAGCACGCCGCGGATAATCGTCGGTGCATTCGTCACTCGCAGTTCGTCATTCGTCACTTCCTTGGCTCCCACCAGCGGGCTCGCGATAAACTGGCAGACTATCGGGTTGAAGGACACCGGGCCCTCGCTCTGCACGAAGAACCCGGAGATGCTGTCAATCATGTAGAGAATGCAGACGGTATCTTCGGACGGCCCGCCCGGAACCATCCGGTCAACGATGCTCGGGAACCGGTGCGAGAATGTGTTGCGCTCGGTCACGAGCAGGCCCGGCGTCCACGACGCGCCATTGTCCGGTGAACTGGAAACCCAGATGCCGGCCCTGAGCCGGTTCGTCAACGGCTCCACGTTCGACGAATCGAACTGCTCCCACGCCACGTACAGCCGGCCGTCATTGTCCTCACCGATGCTCGGCCGGCCAGCATAGGTTGCGTTGTACCCGACGGACCCCATCAAGTGGTCCGGGTCGCAGGTCGCGATGTGGATGCGGTTCCACTGCGGCGTGTTGTCCGCGCAGTAATGCCAGACCTGGGACGGCACGATGTACATCGTGTCGTTCACAATCGGACAGACAGTGGCCACGACGTGCAGCCGGTCCTGCCAGTCATACCACGGGTATAGTGATGTGATTCCGAATGACGTGACCGTGTCGCCGCCGTACGCATCCGGCGGCAGGAACTGCTCCGGCGGAGTCCACGTTGCGCCGTTGTCCGTCGACGTCTGCAGGTAGCCGATTTCCGGCTCGTCGGTGGTGAGCTCCCATATGAGACAGACCCTGCCTGAAACCTTGGACGCAGCGATGTTGTGGGACGGAAAGCCGGGGCTTGGCTCAATCGCTCCCCGCAGCGGCTCGAAGTGTGGCCACATGCCTGGGAGAATCCGTGTGTATCCCAGTACGTAGGCGGAGCTAATCGCGAAGACGTGGATGGTTCCGTCCTGGCCCACCGCTATCCGCGGCCACTGGATGAGGCCCAGGACCGACTCGGCTTCGGCATAGTCAAAGATGCCGGCTCCCGGCTCCGCGTCCTTGGCCAACATGATCGTCACGCCTCCGGCGCCGCTGTAATGGCTGCCGATGATTGCCACGCCGGTCGCCGGGTCGGCGTCGACGTTCCCATACCCGGTACGGAATGGAAACACGTCGACCCCGCCTTGCATCGGGTTTGAGTCTGGCCAGGTCCATCGCCGGGTGGAGAAGTCATAGAAGCTGTAGCGCATGTTCCGGTCCGGGAACGTCGTCCCCGAGGTCGCGACCGACCACATCCACACGGCATGCAGGCCGTATCCCGACGCGTTGACGAGACACTTCGCCGCAGGCCCCCCGGTCTGCCAGTCGTAAGTCGTACTGCCGAGAGTGTCCAGGCGGCCGATGTAGCCCTGCGCGGGCACAAACGACACGGCCAACGTGAGCAGGGCCAATACTGCGAGCTTTCTCATCGTGCCTCCTTACCTTGTGATAATCACCTTCTGGACGGCTTGGGCTTGAGCTTCACGCACGAAGTATACGCCGGGGCTGAGCCGGCTGACATCGTTCGAGCCGGGCTTCAGCGCCATGACCTTCTGACCGGAAAGAGAGAAGAGAGAAGAGTGAAGAGTGAATGGCGAAACCGGAAGGCGCAGCACGCCGCGGACAATCGTCGGTCCGACATTCATCATTCCGCGTTCATCGTTCATCGTTTCCTCGGCTCCGACCAGCGGGCTGGCGATAAACTGGCAGACTATCGGGTTGAAGGACACCGGGCCCTCGCTCTGCACGAAGAACCCGGAGATGCTGTCAATCATGTAGAGAATGCAGACGGTATCTTCGGACGGCCCG
>Ga0315284_10002018_pt1 | contig 29120 bp, 40 predicted proteins | sample YL17G09_16_MG_FD_203696 | JGI IMG/M metagenome (GOLD analysis project Ga0315284, IMG submission 203696) | Sediment microbial communities from Yellowstone Lake, YNP, Wyoming, USA - YL17G09_16 | ecosystem: Environmental > Aquatic > Freshwater > Lake > Sediment | place: USA: Wyoming | collected...
GGCCCAGAAAACTGCGGTAGTTACGCAGGTGAACCCGCAACGCCAGACCCAGCCCGGCAATCTGATCTTCTGTCATCTATGACCTCCTTGTCATCAGAAGGTCATACCGCTCTCACGATCCCACCGTTGAGCGGTCGTTGCGCTGTAGTGTTAGAGAGCGGCCACATTGAGCTCTCTCTGCGTCCCGCATCTCCCGGCCTGTTCTCCAGCCAGCAACCCGGCCATTCCCCGCCACCTTGTGGAGGCAAGTCATGAGCTGCTACCGCGCCACGACGTGCAGGACGCGCATCCCCCTCACCCACACATACGCGGGCGAGCCTGTCGCCCACATCGCATGGCTGTCAGCACGGGCGGTCCAGCGCAGGGCTCATCGCAGGGCGCTGAGTCTGGTCTGGACTGTCGGGAGGTCTCGTTTCCATGCACAAGCGATGGAGAATCTGAACGAAGTTGTGGCGCCGCTGGCTCTGACGATCCTCGGGAAACTGGGCCTCCGGCCGCACGGGTTCGAGATCTCAGTTTCGCCGCCCGGGGCGATTACGGGGCAGGATCTGCCGGCTGTGCTCGAAGGCCGTTCAGCCGAGGCGGCATGCCTGCTGGTCATGGTGGGCGCCGGGGGCGGTCCTGAGCCTCTCGAGGGGGTGCTTGCCACTGGCTGCATCGACTCGACCGCTGGCGAACTGAGCATGGTCGCCCATGTGGACCTGAAGCTGGATGCCGCCGGCCAGAGTGGCGAGGTAACCACCTTCGTCATGCCGCGGATCGCCATGGATGGCACCATCGCCCAGCTGACACCCGAGTACTACGAACGCATACTTTATAGCAGGGCCAGATGGGTACGCTCCCTGAACATCGTGGAGGTCAGTGACATAGCGGAGCTCTTCGATGCGGCGACAGATCCTCGGGCTCTGGTGAAGGCCGCATTGGAAAGCGGCTACTACTCGCCCGACCTCGCTACTCATCCGCCCACCACGGAGGACCCGGTTTCGCGGACGGTGACGTTCTTGCGTGAAGGCAACGCAAAGCGTTTCCAGCAGGTGCTCGAAGCCCACCTGCAGGATGGTGATCATCACGGAACCGCGGGACTGTTGGGGGCCTTTGCCGCATTCCATCTGGCCAGGCGTCGCTATCCCATGTGCTTTGGGTTCGCGCTGTGGCAGCTCCTGCGTTCGCTGGCGGGCACGGTCCGCCGCCGCTTGCGCTTTCCCCTGCTCCCGTACGAGCAGGCGATGTCGCTGGTGGCGTTGGCGGCGAGTGAGGACGATCGGCGCGATGCTCTGGTGATGCTCGAATCACTGCACGGTCGGCACCTCGACGCGGTCCGTCCAGGCGATGGTTCTGATCCAGCCAGTCGGCGGGGAGATGGGGACAAGGCGGCCCGCGATCTGAACTGGGTCTGCCAGCAAATCAGCCGCGAGAACCTCGATCGGTTGATCGGCATTCCGATGAGCCAGGCCCGGGAATCGTTCAAGCTGGACAGCATTCAAGCCAAGTCGCACGAGGACTACCTGAGCATCCTTGCTTCGTTCTACGTGCATCTGGGGCGTCACACCGGGCTGGCGCCTGTGTGGCAGCAGCCCGAGTTGATCGCGGGCGAAGCCGTGAATCTGGTGGCCGAAGCGTTTGCCGACCAAGGTGGCCCCGCAGTGGCCGAAGCCCTCGCCCGGAGCGGCCGGCTGCCTCTCGTCCTGGATCGACTGTCACAGCACCAGGAGCAGCACCTGGTGGCACTGCACGTCAACTGCGTGATCAAGGAGGTTCTGGACGCGTTGGATCCGCAGGGCCAACTGGATTTCATCAAGGCTTTGATGGATCGCCTGGGGGATCAACTGCCACCCGATGTGCGCTCGCAGCCGCCCCAGCACTTCGTCACTCGTCTGGAGCTGTTGGTGCGGCGCTATGTCCAGTCCAGGGACCGGGTGGTCGAGGCTTTTCGAGGTTACTGAACGGAGGTTGGCCATGTCAGGCGCTTTGAAGAATGAGCCGAGTCAAGCGGCGGATGGTCATGAGATCGAGCTGACGGTGCGTTTGGCGCTGGCGGTCAACGAGGGCGTTTCAATCCGCTCGGTCAAGACCAGCGAAGGCGAGGCTCGCGCGCTGTCGTCAGACGGCAGTGGCGAAGAACCGAAGCCGTGCGCCGGGGCGAGTGGCGGGATTGGCGATGGTGATCCCGGCCAGACCGGCGGCGAAACGACCAAGGCGGGCTTGGGTGACGATCGCTCGATCGACGCCGACGCCATCTCTGTTGTCGCGGGGGCCGCTGACGGAGCCAATACCGCCGCGGAGACGCTCAGTGCCAGCGATCACGGCAAAGAGAGTGGGCCAGAGGGGCCGGGGGCCTCAGCGCAGTGCAACCAATGCACCCACACAGGCCCGCGGCATGGTTCCGAGTACGGACCGGAGGTATTAGAGCGAATCAAGGGACTGACAATCGGCTTTCAGGACCTACGCCGGGACTTGGAGGCGCGGTCTCTTGAGCGGGAGCTGTTGCCGATCTTCCGGCCCCTGTTCGGGATCGTCTGGTTTCTTGTCAAGACCATGGATGAGAGGGACGTTGGCGAAGCGCCCTCCGGTGATCGGGTGATCCTGCAGGGGGTGGCGGACAGTCTTCGGCAACTGCTGCAGTTTCACGGCATCGAGATGTTTCGCGCCAAGCCGGGGGATCCGTTCGATGTGGCCACCATGCGGTTTCTGTCGAGCGCCCCAGCCAACCCCAAGTCGGCCTTTGTGGTGGAGGAATCCTGCCGACCGGGTTTCCGGCTGGGGCAGCGCGTCCTGGAATGCGAATTGGTCAAAGTCAAACTCGCCGAGGGCGGTCCGGAGCACCCATCGGCGGATCACCACATTCTCCGGGAACATGTCTTGACCTGAAAGGAGGTCATATGTTGATGGCAATGGATTTTGGAACGTGGAAGAGCGTATGTGCGTACCCGGACGTCACGGGCCGGCCGGTCGTAGTCACCAGCCCATGGGGGGAGTCCTCCATTCCGACTGTCAGCTACCTGTCGGACAATGGGCCGCTTATCGGTACGGAGGCGATCCAGGCCGCTGCCATGGATCCCTCCCGGTGCATCAGGTACCCCAAGCGGAAGATTGGCACGGACGATGTCCTGGCCGTCGGCCCCGACGGCAAGGAGTGGCGTGCCCGCGACTGCTACCAGCTCTTCGCATCGGTTTTTAAGGACATGGTTGAACGCAAGACAGGCGAATTGGTTGACAGGGCGGTTTTGACCGTGCCTGCAGGCTACAACGACGCGCAGATCCGCGAGGTGAAGGGCGCGGGGAGGCAGCCGGCTTGACCGTGCTTCTGGTCGCCCCCGAGCCGACCGCATTTGCGGTTTCAAGCGATCTGGCCAGCCGTGGCAGCGGCCATGTCGCGATCCTGGACATCGGTGGCGGCACCGCGGACGGCACGGTGCTCAAGGTATCGGGCAATAACCTTGACATCCTGGGTACCGGCGGCGTCCCCAATCTCGGCGGCTGTGACTTCACGGCCAGGCTCAAACAGGCTGTGATCGAGAAGCATTACGGCACGTACGGCTTTCTTCCCGACCAAGCTACCGATGCTTTGGACTTGCTGAGCCTCGACCAGCAGGCCGAGCAGGCGAAGATCCTTCTGAGCCGCTGCCCCAAGGCGACCATTGTGTTCACCTGCCGCGGACATACGACGCGCATGGACATCTCTCAGGCGGACTTCGAGCATCTGTGCGCCGATCTTGGGGCTGCGGTGGTGGGTTGCCTGACCAGGACTCTGGCGGACTGCAAACTCAGGCCGAGCGATCTCCGCGAGGTGCTGATGGTGGGCGGCGCCAGCCAGATGCCCATGATCGGCCGCCTGATCGAGCAGGAACTGGGGATCAAGCCCACGTTTGGCCGCGAGCCCTTGTACGGCGCCGCGCTGGGCGCAGTCACCATGGGGTTGGCGGAGCTGGCCCGCCGGGGGCAGAGGCAGACGATCAGCGGCATTCTGATCCCGTCTCCGGACTTGTTTGTACAGGAAGTGACCGCCCACCCGCTGGGCGTGACGGTGGTCACCTCCGGCGACCGCAAGTTGGTTCACAGCGTGGTTCTAAAACGCGGCCGGCCCTACCCCTGCGATGTGACGCGCCGGTTTCAGCTTGCCGTGCCCGGCCAGACCGAGGTCCGCATCGAGTTGCTCCAGGGTGACCCTGACGCTCCCCGCGAGAATTGCCGCGTGTTGGGCTGCGGTGACATGCGGGATCTGCCGGCGATTGCGGACCGCCCGCACGTTCTGGAGATCCGCATTCGCGTCGACGCCAGCGGCGTGGTCTGGGTCACCGCCCGTGACGTGGAAAGCGGCAAGACCTTGGAGCTGACGGCCGACCCCCGGAAAGTCTCGCAGGCGTCCTGAATTCACAAGGAGTTGCATCATGAAAGACTACATGAGCTTCGCGGACCGCGACGTGCGGTTGTTCGATCGCGGCCACACCATCTTTGTTGTCGACGAATCGGGTTCCATGGCGGAGCGGATAGGCGGCAGTTCCCGTCTTGAGTGTGCGAAGGACGCCTTTGGGCGTCTGATCGGCGTCAAGCTCCGCGCCTATCCCCAGGACGTGGTGGCCGTGGTCAGCTTCAGCGATTCGGCCATCATCCGGCACGCGGGCGCGATGGTTGGAACGGGTCATCCGGCGCTGTTGAAGTGCATGGAAGACGTGCAGCCCGATCAGAACACGGCCATCGGCCTGGGTTTGTCCATGGCGCGGCGGGTGTTGTTGCGGCTGGTTGGACAGAACACCGGTCGTCGGACTCGCTCACAGGTCATCCTCCTGACCGATGGCGAGAACAACCAGTCTCCCGACCCTGTGGAGATCGCCGCCGAGTTGAAGGAAGACGGCGTGTGGATCGACGCGATCGGCATCGGCAATACGCAGGACCTGGATGTCACGTGCGTTCGAACGATTGCCTCGACCCGGCCGGATGGGACGCCCAGTTACCAGTTCATCGACAACCCGGAGCACCTGGGCAACCACCTGGCCGAGCTGGCCCAGCACCACCTGATGCCGTTGTAAAGCTGCATCAGGCAGACGCGAGCCGGCATGTGGATTCTGAACGATCCGAAGGCCCCCAACGAGGATCAAACCATGGGAAGACTGAAACTGATACTCACGGAACTTGACGAACAGGTCATCGCCGATCGCGTGTGGCGGCATCATGACAAAGCCCGCGAGGATTTCGAAGACCGCAACATCACGGTCGCCACCGCAACCGAGTTCGACAACGGCATCGGCAGCTACTACGCCTATCACTACGAGCGCTGCGTCGCGCCCGGGGCGCGAATGAATCCGGCGAAGGCCATTTACGAGGCTCGCCAGATCCTCGAGAGCTTCTATCGCCGTCGGCGTCAGACGCTTCTGAACGCTCTGTCGGACGCGAAGGATGGTCGCAACGGCGGCATGAGAGCTCTGCGCGACCAGATCGCCAACGCCCTTAAGGAGGAATCAACTGAGAGTTACATCGAGGACGTCTTCTCCCGCCATGTGAACATGGATGACTGGACCCAGCGCGCGGAGTTGATGAAAGAGTTTCTTGCGCACTACGGTCACATGTTGCCTCCGTCGCTCCGCAGTCAGCCCGTGGAGCGAGTTGCTTCGGAGTACAAGACGGTAATCCGGGCGTACGTCGACGCCATGCAGGAGACCGCCGCGGCGTTCCGCCGGATTTGAGTTGGACCGGCTGGTGCCGTCCCTGACCCCTGGGCTGAAACAGATAGAAACATGAGAGACTTTTTCAGCGTTGATCGAAATCAGCGCTTGGACAATTTCGGAAGACCGGCGCCGGACCGGGGGCTGAGAGGCAAAGAAGCCCATACGGCCGGTGCCTCACAGAAACGGAGTGTGAACTATGGCAACGCGTCGTGAAATACGTGCGGACCTTCTGTCGAACCTGCCTGGAACTTGGATGAAGCTGGTGGAGAAGTGCCGGGTGCTCCCGGTTGTGGAGGCCGACGGCTCCAGTGAGTGCCCTTTTGCAGAACGTTTGTACTTCGAGAAGGAGGAAGCGGTCTTGCGTGTGAAGGAAACCCGGAAGCAGCACATGGAACGTATCGACACCTTGCAGAAGGAGATAGAGGCAATCGAGAACGGTGCGCCGGTGCCCATGTGGGCATCAGACCGGGAGAAGGCTGAGAAGACTCCAGGATTTGACGCTAACAAGTGGATTGAAGAGCACGTCCCGCGCAAGATCGCTGAGCTGAAGGAGCGGATCTTGTGGGAGCTTGTGGGCATTGACGTCATCGATGAGTTGCTGGCGCAGGCGGCGAAGAAGAAATTTCCGACGGTGCCGCGCGATCAGTATGGCAAAGAACCGGGGGAGAAGGTGGTCTACGATCCTTGGGCGGAAAAGGAAAAGAAGGTCCAGGATTTCCTGGAGGACCGGTGATCACCCGTCGCCGGGGGGAGTGCCGTCAATCAGAGCTTGGACACGCTGGTACTGGCCGCCCAGGATGGACTGGGCGGCCAGTTGTGTATCGCCGCCGGCGAGCCAGATGGGCGCATGCAGGCCCTGGGCAAGCAGGTTGCCGTATTCGGCGGTCCATACGAACTCCGACGGTGGGGACTGGCGGACCAGCCGGCAGATGGCCTCGGCTCGCTGTGAGGTTTCGGCGAGGATGAGCAGGCGGAATCCGCGGAATGGCGATCCCCATCGCTTCTCATAGGTCTTGTAGCCTTCGGTTGCGTAATAACGCTGGTAGCAGGCCAGCTTGCGTCCTATCGCCGGGCGATCGGCCGGGCTTGTTCGGGGCTCGGTGCCCCGATCCACCTCGAGCAGAAAGAGCAGGGCTTTGCCGAGTTCAAGGTGGCGAAAGCAGAAGGCCCCATCGGGCTCAAACCCGATCAGTTGTCCATCCTCCAGAGCGACCTGATCATGAAGAACGGATCTGCCACTGCTCGTACGCTCGGTGAGCGGCGAGTCCGAGGCCAGGTGGCATTCCACGAGAAACGGCGCTCGCCGCACGATCTGCCGCAGCCGCGCCCAGACCCAGTTGGTCATGATCAGGTGAGGCTGTGTTCTGGGCGCCGGGAGCGCTGCGATATTGGCCGTCTGCGCGATCGAGAGGCGGCCCGCGCGGCCAAGGGCGTCCGCGCCCGCCTGGGTGAGTGCGAAGAGATTCCGCGGGCGGCCCGGTCCGCATCGCAGGTCCTGGCTCAGCATCTGGATGAATCCGTTTTCGCGGCACAGCCTCCGCAGTCGCCGCGCCGTTGCCTCGGCGTTGCCACCTGATGCCACCGCCAGTTGCTCCGCGCTGGCTACACGGAATTCCGCCAGCAGCATCAACATCTCCAGATCGCCGGGCCCGATGCGAACCATGCCTGAGTCTCCTTGTGCCTGCCTTCAGAGATGCGGCGGCGGCCGAGGCACCTTTGCAGCGACAGGTCCTTTTCTCGGGGGCGGGACGCGGTCCATGTGGCCGATCGTGGGTTCCGAACTGTGCGGAAATGACGGCGACATCTGTCGGGAAACCCGGATCCGGCGAAAGGCCCCAAAGCTCGCTCTGGCGAGAGAAGACCAATAGCGGCATGGAGTTATGAGTGGAGAGCGCCTTGTCGGGAAAAGCGACTATGGGAAGTTATGAGGGTTTGGATCTACAGGATGGTCGGAAGCGAGATCTCCGGAGGATCTTGGTGAAGCGGTGTACGAGGGGGTGGCGTTGGCGGAGCCGAGGCCGGACGGTCGGTTCGCCACCGAGTGAGCGAACCGACCGTCAGGTCGGCCTCGGAGGTTAGACCATGAACACATACAAGCTGAGAGCATTGATGGATTTCATCAAGAAGCAGGGGCAACTGCCCGCGGATGAATTTGGCAACGTGCTCTGCTCGGATGATCTGATCGTGTGGTACGGCCTCAACGATCTGTTGTCGGTTGAGGAGCAGAGGTTGATGAAGAAGGAACTGGCGCAACTGGCTGAAGCCGAAGATTTGGTCAATCGGCTTGGTCAGGGTTGCCCCTTTGGGTCAACCCTTCTCGCTCGGGCCCACGCAGACCCCTTATCGTAAAGGCTTCGATCTGCGGATCGAAACCTTTATCGAGGGGTCCGCTTAACGGGCCCTCGCGACGACGTGACGACGAGAGGTGCCGGTTCGCTATCACATGAGCGAACCGACACAGAGCGGTTGCGGCTCGGAGGTACTGAGAATGAAAGACGACAGATGGCCAAAGCAGCAGGCAGGCAGACGAATCGTGGTCGAGGTGGAGCGTGCGAAGGGGTACGGAAGCGTGCCGGGACTGGAGGATGACGAGCTGGCCGACGAAGCTGAGCTGGAGCGGATGGTCGTGCTTGAGCAATGGGGTCCGATTCTGGCTTTGCCTTGCCGTTCTCACAGTGGCATTCGACCGGTGATCGATGAGCTGGGGCACAGAGACTGGGGCGCGTTCGGCACGTGGGACTTCGAGAGGTTGTACGGCGGGTTCGACAAAGCCCGGTACAAGGCCCAGAAGCTGCGGGAGGAGTTGAGGCGATGCCTGATCATGCTGGAGATGGTGACGCAGCGGGTGCCTGGTAGAGCCAAGTACCTCTTGCTCAAGCATCTGGCCGAGGGCGTCATCGACTTCGACCACATTGAGGACGAGGACATGCGGGCGATTGCGCAATGGTACCTGCGGGCCAAACGAATCCGCCAGCAGGTCAGGGAGCTGGAGGACTATCGACGGCGGCGCAGGAGTCGCGAGGCTTCGTCGGCCCCGAGCGAGGCCTCTTCATGTCGGCAAGAAGAGGTCCGTCACGTGAGATGAGGGGTTTCGAGGTGAAACAAGATGGCAAAGCCAGTAAGGAAGTTCACAGCGGGCACGGTCACGTGCAGCCTGTGGGAGAACGAGATCACGATAGAAGGCCAGAGCAGGACCGTGCTGAAGGCGACGCTGGAGCGGCGTTACCGAGACCAGCATGGGGAGTGGAAATCCAGCAATTCGTACAGCAGGAACGAGATCCCGCTGGCGATACACGCTCTCCAGAAGGCGTTCGAAGCCATGCTGGAGAAGCAGCCGGGGGACCAGATCGCCGAGGCCGTGGAAGAGGTGGTCCGGCAATGAGCCCAGCCGGCGGCGCCGGCGGGCCACGTCGGCAGTGGAAGCCGGCGCGGATGGTGGCGCCCATCCTCTGGATAAGGCCGCTGGGCGGATCAGCGGAGGGTTGTCCGCCGCACCGGCGTTGACGTGAGGGTGCGTTGGCAGCGTGCATTGAACCGCTCGGCTGAAACGCGGCAGCCATCCCTTCCGCTACAGGGATAGACCCCTCGCCAGAGATGAGGGGCGAAAGGTGGTTATGATGGACGTGAAGAAGCCGTTGGCTCAATTCCGTGCAGGGCCGGTAGGATGTGCTGTCTGGAAGAACCAGATCGATGTCCAGGGCCAGACGAGGACCTTCCTCCAGGCCACGGTCGATCGGCGGTACAAGGACAAGTCTGGCGCGTGGCGGAGCACGCACAGCTTCTCGCTTGCCGACATCCCGCTGGTGGTGCATGTGCTGCGTAAGGCATTCGACGCGATGGTTCAGAAATCGGCAGAAGAGGAGCCGGCGAATATGCCGACCGAGCAGGAGCCGGCCGATATACCGAGCGAACAGAAGGCGGAATAGCCGCGGTGCGCGACATGCGTGGGGTAAGTCGCTCACCGTGTCTGGAAACTCATCCGGATGGCGGAGTCCATCCGCTGAAGGAGTTCCTCGGAGAGATCGAGCAGGATCTCCCGGGTGCGGCCGTACCGGCCACGCGAGAGAACTCGGCTGCGAACCAGCGAGTACATGTCGAGCTCAGCCAGCAGATCCGCGAAGGCGCGACCCGTGACCGACCGCAGGCCGGTCCGGTCACAGAAGGCCTTGTAGGCGTCGTAGGCTTCGCCGGTGCCGACAGGCATTCCCTTGGAACGCCGTGCGGCCTCGATGACGGCTCCCATCGCGGCCTGAAGCTGGATCGGCGCCGAGCGCAGCAGTGTCAGATACCGGTCCCGGCCGAGTTCGGTTGCGGCTTCATCGACAATGGCCAGAGAGATCTTGCTCGCTGCCTTTTCAGCCAGGTAGGCACTCTTGCCGAGCAGGCCCACGGCCTGCCGGGCGTCACCGTGATCCTGGCTGGCCAGGGCGGCGATCTTCTCAATCACGCCGGGCTCGACGGCGCCCTCGTGCAGGGCTTTCTCCACCCGAATACGCAGGATGTGCTGTAAGTCCAGGGCATCGTAGGGCTTAAGGACTAATTCATTAAGTTTAAGGAACGATTTGACGCGGGGGTCCAGGTGATCGGGCCAGTTCAGGCGGTTGGAGACCAAAACCAGGATCAGCTTCGCCTGGATCCGCTAGGGCAGGCGCCGCACGAGAAATGTCAGGAAGGAATCGCGGTCGCGGCGGACATTGTCGACTTCGTCAATGAACAAGATCAAGTACCCGCGGAACTCGGCCAGGGCGGCTTCGATCCGCAACATCAGCTCCTCCAAGGAGATTCCCTTCTTGTATCGCTTGCTGGCGTTGAAGAGGCAGGCCAAGTCGTTCAGGGCTCGAAAACACGGCCGCGGGGTGGAAAGGTCCAGGTGTTCGTGTCGAACCGGCACGTTCCGGGCCTGGGCCATCTCCGCCAGGAGATTGAGGAAGTACGTGAGCGTCAGCGTCTTGCCGGTTCCGGTCTTGCCCCAGATGGCCAGGTGGCAGGGATGATCGCCGCGAAGGATGCCGGCAAAGTGCGAACTGAGTTCCTGGATCTCGTCGTCGCGAACGTTGGCATTGAAGATCTCATCGAGTACAGCCAGTTGCTCGGATCGGATCAACTGCTCATCGTCGAGATACCGGCGGTTGCGGATGATGGCGTTGTTGGCCATGTGCTGGATGCGGCTGACCATCTTGTCCCGCACCGTGATTGGTTCCATGCGAGAAACACCTCCAGATGCGTTCACTGGAAGCACAGGTATATAAACCTGCCGATTACCAGTGAGAGTAACGTTCCGGTGGAAAAAGCGAGAACGGCCAGAGCGGTGTGTGGATCAACGGCCGGCTGGCAAGGCCTCGAAGCAGGCCCCGCGATGCGATGCCGCAAGGTTTATAAGTGTTACTACTATAATATAATAATAGTAAAATAAGTAGGTATCTGTATTATATATAGGGTTCCAGTGGAAGTGTACTCCCGCTGGTGAGACTCACTGGTGGGATGCATGGATCGGTGGAGCTGGCCTGCCTTCGTCGTCGTCGGTTCGCGGGGATGGGGCGAACCGCCTGGAGGGATCGGTATGGAAACGGGTCAGAAGAAAGAGCGGACCTACCCGAGGCGATTGCCGACGGTCAGCTTCGACGGGGTGGAGTATTTCATGGACGAGCGGTTGCACGAGTTCCGTGCGGTCCTCAATGTGCATCATCGGGTGGATTTCCAGAGCGGGGCGGGTGCGGCGATGGTGGATGCGTTCTATCTGATCGATTGCCCGCACTGCAACCAGGAGTTGTGCGTCTTCTGGTGGACGATCAAGGACAGCGTTGTCTGCACCGGTTGTGGAAAGGATGTCCCGATATCCAGGGAATAGGCCGACGGGGTTGGCAGGGGGGACAGGAGAAGGCGTCTGCTGTCTCCGACTGAGCATCCGGCCAGCGTAAGTTTTATATAGTACCGCCGCCATGGAGGCCCCATGGCAGCGAACGACCTATTCTCTGGCGTCCTGGAATTGCCCTTCGGGCCGCTCTTCCAGACGCGTCTTCCTGATTTTGTGCTGGCCTTCGCGCTCTTCACGGCACTGAGCTATGCCGTGCTGGGCCGGCGTTTTGAACATCAGCGGCCGGCAGTTGTCATGTCCGCGGCCGTGGGCCTGGCCCTGGCGACGGGGTTGACCTGGTGGGAGCACGACCAGGGCTTGTCTATCCGCAACTTGGGCCCCGTGGCGGTGGGCTTCGCGCTGATGCTGCTGGCCTTGATCCTGTTCCAGGGGATCCGCCAGACCGGCGGATCCTGGTCAGGCGCGGCCATCGCCTTTGGCGCCAGTCTCCTGATCGCCGGTGTGCTGGGCTTGCCCTGGGCATCCGGCACGTTTCAGGCCCTGGCGCTGTTGGCCCTGATCGTGGGCGTGGTGATGTTTGTGCTCCACATGCACCGTGGGGCCACGCACATCCATCCACTGCCCAAGGCGGCCGTGCTGCAAGTGGATGCAGTTCGGCACGACATGGGCGACCTGTACGAGGATGAGCACGTCGGCGACCGGCTGCGAAAACGCTTGGACCTGCTCCGGGATGAGGCCCAACACGTGGAGGATCATCCCCAGGATGCCAGCAACTTGATGGAACAACTCCGCCGGATTCTGCCGGCCGAGGGATGGCTGACCGAGCGTCTGACTCAGTTGCGGGCCCGGGCTCACCTGATTCGTGAAGGTCACATTCATCGATTGCAGGAGCTTCAGCAGTTTGCGACGACCCTGTCGCCGGAGGCACGGAAGACCGTAGCGTCGGAACTGACGAGCGGGTATCAGGCGATCGTGGGGATCGACGAGCGGATTGAGCGACTGGACAACGCGGTGGCCGAGAACGAGCGCCGCATACGCGATGTGACCAGCCAGGCCCGGGAGGCGCTGGCCCGATATGACTATGCCCGGCTGCATGACCTGCTGGATACCGCAGACAAGCTGCAGAGGCACAACCAGAAGCTGTTGCGGAACATCGAGCACACCGAGAAGAAGCTGACTCGCCTGGTCGAAACAGTGGCCAAGCGGGCAGCAAAGATGAGCCAGGGGTGAGCGGCGCGTGCAGGTTGGCGCACCGCGCCTGGAGGACCGCCTGGGACCAGGCGAACCGCCGTACCGGTCCCGCGGCGAGGCCCAGGTTGGACGACTGCTGGATCGATACGGGATCCTGTTCTTCTACGAGAAGCCCTTGGTGACGGTGCATGAAAGTGGTCGAACGACCTGGTATCCGGACTTTACACTGCCGACTTACGGCAACCTCATCGTGGAGTACGCGGGGATGCCGGATCGGCCGGAATACATGGCTCGACTCCAGCGGAAGGAGGCGGCATACGTGGCCAGCCGTGTGCCAGCGCTGTTTCTCTATCCCAAGGACCTGACCGGGCGCGATTGGCCGGTGAGGGCGATTAGCCGTATTGAGCAGACCTACTCAAGATCCCTGCCGACTATGCGATATCCAGCCAGGTCAGCACTTGCACCGTCTCCCGGTCCTCGGTTTTCATATTCTAGACGATGCGGGTACAGGCGGTGACGGCGGCGGGGGTAGTGGCGATTACGACGATGCGGTCAAAGCCAGCGCGCCGCAGCTTGGCCAGGTTCTCGGCGATATCGGACTTGCCGGTCTCAACTTCAACGGCGATGCGGCCGCTGGGTTTTTCCGCCAGTAGATCGATGGCGCCGTTGCCGTGGATGACGTGTTCGCGGGTGATCTCATATCCCTGCTGCCGGAAATACGCATCCGCTTTCTTCACCCAATAGCGATGTTCCAGGCTTTCCCTGGGCTGCGGACCTGGATCGATATCCGCATCATTACAGACGGACCGGCCCAGGTCCGTGAGATCGTAAAGCACGACTTGGCCGCTGCGCGTGGCAATGGCGACGGGCTGCATGATGCCGGCGGCATCCAGATGCTGACGGATGGCATTGCCTTTGCGCCTGGAGAGTTTCAGGCGTTCATAGCGGGAGACCGTGGTTGACAGTGGCCGGGCCACCAGGTCGGCCAGAAACCGGATTTCTTCACGGGACAACTGGGTCTGAGGGGAGGTGGGCGGGTCAGAACCATCGAATGCCGGATCAACGGGATCCGGCATGGGTGATTCATGGGAGGAGGGTGGGTGGGGAGATTCTTGTTGATTGTGAATTATGGTTCTTTCCGGGGCCGGAACGGGTGTGATTGGCGTCGGTCGGGCCCATGAAGCCTCTGGCGGCGTGGAATCGCCGGAATCACCGGCCATCTGCTGGCGGATCTGCTCGTCCGAGACGCTGCCTTCCTGGATCGGGCAACGGGGGACTTTCACCAGGAATGCTTCGGGATGTTCATCAGCCAGGCGAACCACGGCACTGCCGACCGGGAGAGTACTGAGGGATTCCTTCTGCTCATCGTTCAGGTTCATGGCGCCGACAATGACTTAGACATCGGCGCGCAGCTTCTGGCTCAGTGCCAGGGTGGCGTAGGAATTGGCGAAGGCGACTTTGGAGAGCAGCGAGGCGCTCTGGTCCACGAAGACGTACCCTATGCCGTACTGGCGGATCATTCGGATCGAGTGCTCCAGCACCGACTCCCGGGACTCGGCAGATTTCTGCAGCAGCAGGTTGTGTGCTTCCTCCAGCACGATCAGGTTGGTCAGCCGGCTCTGGGGGCCCAGGGCTAGGCGATATCGATAGAGGTAGAGGGTCAGGGCTTCGGAGAACAGGGTGCGGTCGGAGTTGCTGGAAAGACCGTCCATCTCAAGGACGACGTTGTGGTCCAGCAGGTGGCGGAGCCGACTATTGTCCTGGGTGTTGACGACAGCGCCGAACTCGCCGTAGGTCATGGCCAGGAGAATTCGCTCGGCAGAGGCCTGCCACATGGCAGCCCTGCCTTTGAGTCTGACCGTCTGTAACCAGGCGAGAAGGTCCTGGATGGTCGGCCAGCGGTAGACCTGGCCGTCAAACACACCGGCATCGCGGTAGAGCTTGTCCAACCCGGCGACCAGGAGACTGATGACTCCTTCGCCGCCCAGGTAGGCGCTGGCGATGACGTCCACGATCTGCTTGATCCAGACGTTGGGCTCACAGCCTGGCGGCGGGATCAGCGGATTGAAACGAAATGGCGAGACCTCACGCCCGATGGTGTAGATGCGAATATCCGACCGCAGGGACAAGAGGTCGCGGTAACCGCGTTTCCAGTCCAGGGCGAGCACCTTGATGCCCCGGTTCATGATGCCCAGCATCAGGACGAAGGTGAGATTGGTTTTGCCCGAGCCGCTTCGGCCGGCGACGAGGATGTGTTCCTTGAGCCGGTCGCTACGCAGATAGAACGGGTAGAGTGGTCGGTCTGCGTAGCTGATAGCGCCGACATGCACATCGCCGCTTTCGGCGAAGGCGCGCGACGAAGGGGGAAACGGGGCTCGATCCGGCTGGTAGCTGCTGTTCAGGTGCTTGGCGGCCAGAAGCTCCAGGGCCTGCTCGATGTCGGCCTTGCCGGCCGGGTCGGACTCGGCGAGGTACACGGCCCAAAGCCGGTCCACCTTGGCGCCGAGCACGGGCTTGAGTTTTCGGCATAGTTCTTGAACACGCTGCATCACAAGGCATCATCCTCCGGGCTATTGAGCAACTCACCCTTGCGGGATGCGGAAAGGTACAACTACATCGATTCCGGAAGCATCTGACGCAGCTTGGCGATGTCCTGCCAGGCGGAGATGCGCTCCTTACGTTGCTCAGCACCCAGGTCCGCCAGCCGTTTCTGGTAGACCTCCCACTGCTTGGGTTCGGCCGGCCAGCCCTGCCGGGCCAGATCGTTGAATGCGTAACATTCGGACCACAGGATCTCATGCATGTTTGCCCGGTAGATGCGGTCGCGATGATGGATCTGATCGAGAAGATCGTCCAGGCCCAGCCAGGATGTCTGCCGCTTGTCTTCCAGCATGGCGGTCACGCTGTCTCCGGCGGGTAGATTCATGAAGCCGTGGCGGAGAATCTGCTCAACCGTCTGCGGCCCGTCATCGATGCCCGGCGTAGGTTGGGGGGAGAAAAAGATGCGCCTGGCATCGGACGGGCCCGGATGCAGTTGGCGCGGGGAGAGGGACGGATACTGCAACTTGCGGCCGTACGAGTAGCGGTAGGCTGTCAGTGGCTGATCATAGGGTTTGGATTCATTGTTGAATTGCATGTTGTTCACCTCGGATTGTGACTTCCAGGCAGTGGTTAATGGGGCGGAGTTTATAAATGTTTCGGTGTGTGTAGCCACCGGACGGTGAGAACGGAGGAGGGGACCGCAGGTCCATGCTACATCGCAATATTTATAATATATAGCGTACATCCAACTGGACGAGGTGAAAGAAACATGGGCGATTGGATGGGATACTTGGTCAGGCGGATGCGTCAGCGGGCTTTCCGGCGTGTGGGCGAGTTGGCTGCGGAACTGGTGGAAGCACCCTCGGAGAACAAGGAAGCGATCCTGGCCGAGATGGAGTTTGAGCAGTGGCGAGCCGAGTATTGCGGTGTGTGCCAGGGGAACGACTGATGGTCATGGCCGCTTGTCGGTTGACCTGGGCTGGCGTTGTCGCGCTCGTTCTCGTGCCTGCATATCGAAGTCGCTGGCGACTTCATCCACTCTCCTGTGGAGCATCGCCGCCCAGCAGGTCACCAGCCACCAGGCTTCCTCGCGGTTGAGCACCACGTCAGGCGCCATCTGATCTGCGGTGATCTGATGGCACTTGGCCCAGCCGGCATCCCCGCCCCATAGCGCCGCGGTCCCTTTGGCCCGGTCGCCGACAAAGACCCATTGTTCTACGTGGTTGTTTTCGAAGTAGCCCAGGTAATCGGCCGTGTCCAAGGTCGGCGGCTGGCCAGAGTCGGCGCCATGCCCGTTGTCGATCTCCAGCAGCCGCGAGCTTCCATCACACAGTTGTTTGTTCATCCGCTCAACCGCCTTTCCGCTGCCTGCGACTGGACCGAATCGCCATTGTAGCAGCGCTTCCAGACGGTTGAGTTCCGGCCCGTGCGGGGAACCCAACCCCGGAGGCAAAGAAAATGAAGACAGAAGAGGCAAGGAAGCTGGCTCAGCAGGCGATTGGCGAGCTTGCGGAGCAACTGGGGCGAGGCAAGAGCGATCGGCTTCGCGACTATCTGCGAACGATGGGCAGGTTCCGGGCCTACAGCATGGGCAACGTGCTGTTGATCGCCGCGCAAAGGCCTGACGCCACGCACGTCGCAGGCTACCGCACCTGGCAGGCGCTGGGCCGACAGGTCAAGGCGGGCGAGCACGGGATCGTGATTCTCTCGCCAATTGTGAGAAGGTGGCGCGCAAACAACGGAAAGGAGATCAAGCCAACGCAATCGAAGACGAGCAAGACCGGATCCCAGCCGAGCCTGGGAGAAGAGACGGTAGCCGGCTTTCGGCCGGTGCATGTCTTTGACGTCGCGCAAACTGAAGGCCGAGACCTTCCCGAGTTCGCGGACGCGCAAGGTGATCCGCGGGAGCACATGGCGCGATTGAAAGCCTTGATCGCAGCGGAGGGAATCACGCTCGAATACCGCCCGAGCCTGGGCGGCGCGGATGGCGCGTCAATGGACGGCAGGATTCTGATTCGCACGGGCATGACGCCCGCCGAGGAGCTTTCCGTGCTGGCCCATGAGTTGGCCCATCACAAGATGCACCTTGAGGGGGATCGGGCTGCGGACCACGCGGTCCGGGAGACCGAAGCCGAAGCGGTGGCATTTGTGGTCTGTGCGACTGTCGGCATCGATAGCCGCTCGGCCTCGGCCGATTACATCCATCTCCATCAGGGCGACAAAGACCTGCTCCTGCGGTCGCTGAAGAGGGTTCAACGTACCGCTGTAGAGATCATTTACGCGATCATCGGCCAGACTCCGCCTGCCGTTTCCGCAGCATGTCCTCTATCTTCCTGGCACTCGCCTCGACATCCAGCCCGTTGATGTCCACCATCAGGTGGGCCCTGTGGAACGACCGTCCGAAGTAGGCGATGTCGGCGCGGACGTCTCGCAGGTAATACCGCCCATCTATCACGCCCGCTAGAATCTGCGGATGGGACAGATCAGCCGACAACTCGCCGCCCGATTCCGTGCCAGTGGAAAGCACCGCAGGCCCATTCGGGAGGAGACCGCGACGTTGGCCCAAGCGTTGTCGGCCAATGGAAAAAGGGCTTGCAGACCCTGTTGAACTTGAATCCTCCGATGATGAAGGGATGCTCCAATGAGTAAACTAGGTCAATCCATACCCGCCAACATGCAGGAGAAGCACGACGCCATCCTGGCCCTGATCGAACCGTTCTGCCGGGAGCGGCTGAACGAGGAGTATCTCGGCGTCTGTCGAAGACTGGCAGGCATATTGGCCCGAAAGCGGCCGTCGCCAATGTTGAACGGCACGGCGGCGGCGTGGGCCTGCGGCATCGTGCGAACGGTCGGCTGGGTGAACTTTCTCGATGACCCGTCGCAGAAGCCCCACATCAAGATGACCGAGGTCGACAAGGTGTTCGGGGTGTCCAGCGGCACTGGGCAAGGCCGGTCGAAGGCGATCCGGGACATGCTGAAGATGCGGCCGTTCGACCCGGAGTGGACGGTGCCCAGCCGCATGGCCGGCAATCCGGTGGCGTGGCTTATTCAGGTGAACGGTTTCGTAATGGACGCCCGCCACGCCCCACGGGAAATTCAGGAAGAAGCGTTCCGGAAAGGGATGATCCCGTACATTCCCGGCGAAAAGGGGGAGCAGGGGAAAGATGAATGATGGGCCGCAATGAGGAACCCCATGTCCACCAGTGAACAAACCCGTCAAGTTCTCGAACACCACATGACCGCCGTCGATTCAGGCGACATCGATGCTATCCTCTCCGACTACGGTGACGATGCCGTGCTGCTCACGTCGAAGGGCGCGCGGCGGGGCCACGGGCAGATCAGGCAGGTGTTGGAGTGGCTGCTGGCCAACGTCTTCATGCCCGGCTCCAGCTTCAGCATGCTCCAGCAGCTTGTCGAGGGCGAAATCGCCTACATCGTCTGGTCGGCCGAGTCGCAGCGCTACCGCGTTCCTTTGGCGACCGACACGTATCTCATCCGCGATGGGAAGATCGTCACTCAGACTTTCGCCGCCAAGTTGGAGCCGAAGAGCGCATGAAGTCGCAGTGGTCGGCGTGCCCCGTCACGGGACGGTGATGGCGAAGATTTATATAGCTGAGCCTCTTGCGTGTCCCGTGAGGTGAGAATCAATGGGACGACCATTCAAATGCCCCTACTGCGGGGCATCGGAGAACGTGAGCAAAGGGGTTCGCAGGACCAAGAGCATGGGGGACCGGCGGATCTTCCGCTGCAAGAAATGCGGCCGGAAGTTCACGCCCAAACACCAGCAGCCGGCCGAGGCTCAGGAAGAGAGCCCGAAGGTGGAATCGCCGCCGACCCCAACGCCTGCCGCGGCATGAAACCAGCCGCGGCAGACGCCGGCGGGCGGGTGGAGATTATCAAGCTGGCCTTTGCCCTGGCGGATGCAGTGAAGGCATTCGTGACCCACGCCAGGCGATTCTGCTACGAAGTGACGCTGTCGGGCCATGCCTGCACCCGCTGCGGCGGGGCGCTTTCGATGATCGCCGAGAGCCGTTGCCGTTGCCGGGACTGTGGCCACGAGTTCGATCCAACAATCGAGTTCCAACGCTGCAGCAGTTGCGGCGGCAAGCTGCGGTTGCGAGTCAGCCGCTACCAGTGTCGCTCGTGCAAGCGGGATATGCCCTCGCACTTCGTCTTCGACGGGCCCGTTTTCGACCGGGAGTACTTCCGCGAGCGTATGGCCGAGTCGCGCAAACGAAAGGCCGAGCGGCGGGAAGCGATCCAGAAGGAGCTTCTGGACAGCCGATCGATGCCGCTGGATGCGCCGGCGGCGGAGCTGGAGTCCATACCGGGCTTGATGGCGGCGCTCAACGATCTGGTCGGCGTTGCAGACGTGGCGGCGTGGCTGCCGCTGTGCAAGGGGTTCGACCTGAACCGCTACCAGAAGCATCTGCTGGCGCACCTTGGGCGCTGGGCGGTGGACTTCGATGATATCCCGGCGCTGGAAGAGAACCCGCGTCTGGACCGTGTCTGGCGTTTTGTCACCATCGTTTTCATGGCCCACGGGGGGCTGATCGAGATCGAGCAGGATGGGGCCGACATCATGTTGAGGGTGAAATGTGAAACTGACCAGTAAAGATAAGGAGTTCCTGGAGCGCCTGAAACGGTTGATGGAATCCAAGGACCTGAGCGTGGAGCTGAAAAGCGATCGGCCCAGCTACATGGTCCTGCGCGGGACCTATGGCGAGAAGATCCACAAGACCTTCGGCATGAGCCGCCAGGGCGTGCGCTGGCGGTTCCATCGGCTCCTAAACGACATTTACGTCTCGTCCTTCGAGACCATAATGGTGGTGGAGAAGACCTTCGGCACACAGCTTCGGGACTGGGCCATTCGCATCAGCCGGGAGCGGTACGCCTTGCGGGAGCAGATCGTGCGGAGCGGATTCCGGAGCGCGGACACGCTGGCGGGCCAACGTGGCCCAGAGACTCAGGACCGGGCTGGCGCCGGCGCCGCAGGCGATCATCGACAGGAGCGTGATCGCACGTGAGCGAATCCAGCAAGATCAACTTCCAGCATCGCCGCATCCGCCAGGTGGAGGATGTAACGGACCTGGTTGACATGCTCTTTCCCGGCAACCGCAACCAGCAGCATGCGGCCGCACGGGTCCTGCTGTTTCTGCGGCAGACGATGGTCCCGCAGCGAACGCTGGCTGTGTTGGAGCGACAGCATGGCATCTCCCGCCGCACGCTGCAGCGTACGCGGGCCAAGCTGGCTCGGCTGGGACTGATCGAGCATGCCAGCGGCTTGGCAGCTCGCCATGGCGGCGAGGAGGGTTGGACGCTCTCCAGCCACATGAGCACCGCGCTGCGCCACCTGGCCGACCAGATCGACCGGTGGCGCAGCGAGGACCGGCCGGCGCGAAGGGAGAAGGAGGAAGTGCTGGCGGGTTTGCTGCGATGAAACTCTGTGCCGGAAGCGAAAGCTTTATAAGCCTGTGCATATCACCACTGGATCATCCTCACAAATTGGGCGAACCCGCCTCTTCGAACATGAAGTGGAGCAACGGACGCCCGAGGATTCTTGCACGTGACAGCACCGCCCGCATCGGGAAGGTCATCGCGAAGCGATTCCTCGACGAGAACACGGATTGGCGACGCAGCCAGCCAACACTTGAAGTAGTTGATTCTCCCTTTCCTGCACACAACGCGATCATCGACGAGAGACAGTGCTCGGTCCCGCGGGGCTGGACTGCAGAGGCACCTGCGATAAAGGCAGATGCGGCGGGCATATACGCCGGCACCGCATGTGATTCGGATGCGATCGGCCGGGGCAGCCTTATATATATAGTATCGGAACACCGGCTTCCGGGATCTTCGGGGGCCTATCTTCCTGTGCAAGAGATCAGAGCAGAGCGGTGATGGCACGTCCATGGCTTGAGACGTGCCATCAGCGGCACGTAACGGAGTGCATTGTCAACGCTAAGATTTAGGGCTAGTGCTTTGTCACACTTAAGATTTCGGGTTGAGATGGTCCAAATCGCCTGCAAACACGGACTGAAACGGCTCGGGCAACCCGAAGTCCTAGCTGTGACAGAGCACTAGCGTCTTCAGTCCACCCAGCTTTTTCAGTCACATTCGAGACCCCCGACCCTAAAATCGAGCGTTGACAATGCAGAGGTTGAGAAACATGGCATGGAGGCCAAGCAAATATCTACTGGAAGGCGAAAACACCACGCCCGGCAAGGTCAGGGGGTGGATGAAGTTCGCAGGCGTGAAAGAGAAGGTGACCTTTGATCTGGAGGGCGATTTCCACCGGGATATCCGGGGCGCGAAGATCCGCCTAACCGGCAGGTATCGTGGCAGCGAGGCGGAGGCGGTCTCGTACATGGAGGGCTTTGCCCTGCACCATAGGGGCAAGGCCGGGGACATCACCGCTGGGCTGCCACCAGTCGATCTTCTGGATCGACCCTACGTGGAAATCTACAGCGACCAGAACGGCCGCGTGGTGCTTGAACCGGAGCCAGACCAGGTGCAGGTGATCGGCACGCCGATTCCGCCGGAACAGGCGCTGCCGATATCCCGAGAACAGCAATGGCAGAACTTCACCGACTTCGAGTCGGGCTGTCCATGCTCGCTGGCTGAGACGCCACCAGGGCAAGAGGACAACGAGACCGAGAATCCATCGGAGGGGATGAAGCTTCCATAGCTTATTCTCGGACCCAGAGCAGGTTCTGGGCTTCGTTGGTGTCCACGAAGTCAATCCATATTCGGAAAGGAGGAGCGATGAATAGAACGTAAAGGGGGTTGCGTGCGTCAACACGAGCGACTTTGCCGCAGTAGCGGCCGGCGCGTTTTCTGTCTCAATGAAAAGGGCATCCACAGCACTTCAAGTGGATGCCCTTTTCGCATCTGGAGGTAAAAACATGACAACGATTCAAGCAAGGGTCAACACGCGGCTGCTGAGCAAGGCCAGCCGCCTGTTCACCGGCACCCTGGCTGGCAGGATCATCGAGATCCTGCAGAATGCCAGGCGGGCCGGAGCAAAACACGTGGAGATCGCCAACCGCGACGGCACGGTCGCCGTGCGCGACGACGGCCAAGGCATCGAGGACTTCGAGAAGCTCCTGGACCTGGGCGGCTCCGGCTGGGAAGAGAAGCTGGAGGAAAGCGAAGACCCGGCCGGCGTGGGGCTGTTCTGCCTGGCGCCACGCGAACTCACCATCCGCTCCAACAACAAGAAGCTCACCATTGCCGCTGATGGCTGGACCGGAGCACCCGTTGAGATCCTGGACGACGCCGAGGGATTGCCAGCCTCCGGGTCGAACATCGCGGCAGGCGTTGGCACAGAGCTGGTGTTCAAGGATGAGCCCTGGAACTCGGCTGCCGTCAAGTCCGTGGCCGTGTTCACCGGCATGGATCTTACCGTCGATGATGAGCCGTGTCCGAAGGAGCGATTCATCCATGGCCGCTCAAGCCTTCACCAGGAGTTGGGCTGCCAGATCAAAGTCGTTGCTCGAACCGAACTGACGGCGTGGCATCAGTCCGCTCCCCAGCACCGCGAGTACGGCCACAATGTGCTGGTCAACTTCCACGGCCAAGTCGTCAGCTTCAGCCATCGTCCGGTCAGCGAGCACGATCTGTGCTTCCTGGTGGACATGACACACCAGCCCACCGGCATCCGCCTCATGCTGCCGGCCCGCACCTGCCTGGTCGAAAACGAGGCTTTCAACCAGGTCAAGGCCGCACTGGAGCTGGAAGCGTTCAGATATCTTCAGCAACAGGGCCGCCATCGGCTGCCGTACAAGGAGTACCTGCGGGCCAGAGAACTGGGTATTGAGCTGTCCGAGGCTGAGCCCACGTATCGCGTGGGACTGCTCTATACCGACATGGTGCCCGAGCCGGTCGAAATGACCATGCCCAAGGGGCATCCCTTAGCCCGGTGCTACCGCTTGGCTGAAAGTGAAGACGGCGATGACACCGACGAGGCCAATGTGCATCTGCTGGCCGCTTTGGGCCGGTTCGACCAGCCGTTTGTCCCGGTCGAGATTCGTCGCGAGTATGAAGGTTACTCCTGGGCAAAGCTGCCCACGGTCGGCCGGGTGGAACTGTCCGCGGGCAAGACCCTTCAGGAGTCCTGGGTCTGTGGCGGGAAGCTGATTTGTGTCGAGTCGATCCTGGTCACAGTCCACTGCAGCGACGGCCAGGTTTTCCGGTCTCGAGTCCCCATGGCGGTAAAGCCGTGGAGCGGCAAGGAGGATCGCTGGCTCCGTGATTGTGAGCTGTACGTGACGCCAGAGGTCCGCCAACAACTCAGTGACGAGCAGATCTGGTTCCACCTCGGCGGGTTCAGCGAGGACGGAGATACCTATGACACTCAGCTCTACAACTTCAGCCAGGAGCTGGAGGAGTTCTGGCTGCGGCTCACCGGCCCCGATGAATCGCTCCGGCGCAGGCTGGTGGACTGCCTTTCGGATCTGAAGGATTGGCGGTCGGCCACGATCTTGCCAGATGGGCGAGTGCAGCTTCAGCTCAGCGACGGATCGCAGAAGACGCTCATTCCGTCTCAGCCAAGGGCGAGGGAGGAGGTGCGGCCATGAAGAAGCACCTTTCACAGGCCACGGCCGAACGGTTCGCCATCTCGGTCGACCGCCGCGAGCTGGCCACGATCCTCGCAGCATTGCGTTTCCATCAGGATGAGAACCTCCAGGGTGGTGGGACGATCCCCGATAAAGCCGTGAGCGATATCGCCACGGATGGCGGGATGCTCAAGCCCCTGGGCTTCAGGGAAGTCGAGCGGCTTTGCCAGAGGCTGAACCTCGAAGAAGAGGCACCGGGCCTGAGAATCGATCCGCCTCACCGGGAATCCGGGGAGGAGCCCTTGTTCCGCGTCGTCTACGTCATCGACGTCAATGCCGCCGACGCGCGGGAAGCGGCTGTTTTCACCTACCGGATCATGTCCGACCCTGAGTCACTCCCGCCCGTGCTCCAAGTCATGAACCACACTGGCACTATTGTCACCGTGGACCTGAGCGCCACGTAATTACGCCTGCGTTTCCGCAGACACGCTCTTGTTCCATTCGTTAACATCACGTCCTGGCAGTGTTTGCCGGGCATTTTCGTTCAATTAATAGAAAGGATCATCATGTCTACCTCAAGTAACGCAGAACGGATCACGCTTTACTATTGTGAAGGCGGTTCGGACAAGACCTACCAAGCCGCCATCGAGCCCAAGGGCAGCGGCTTTGTTGTCAACTTCGCCTTCGGCCGCCGCGGCAGCACACTCCAAACCGGCACCAAGACCGCTCAGCCAGTCGATTACGCCGCCGCCCGCAAGATCTACGACAAGCTGATTGCGGAAAAGACCGCCAAAGGCTACACCCCCGGCGAAAGCGGCACGCCCTACCAGCAGACCGACCTCCAGGCCCGTGCCACCGGCGTGCTCCCGCAACTCCTGAACCCCATCGACGAAGCCGAGATCGACAAGCTCATTGCCGACGATGCCTGGTGGGCCCAGGAGAAGCTGGATGGCAAGCGGGTACTGATCCGCAAGTCGGGCCAGGAGATCTTCGGCATCAACCGCAAGAGCTTGGTCATTGCCTTGCCGGAGCCGGTGGTTGCGCAGGCCCGGAATCTCGGCAGCCAGCAGTGGCTGATCGACGGTGAAGCCCTGGGCGACATGCTCGTCGCCTTCGACCTGCTGGAGGAAGCGAGCGCGGACCTGCGGCGGGAGCCTTACAGCCGAAGGCTGGCGGTGCTGTACGACATGCTTGCCCCGAATGGCCAAGGCGCCCTCCGTTCGCTGGGCACGGCCATCGGCACGAAGCACAAGAAGAACCTGCTCAAGTCACTTCAGGAGCGGCACGCCGAAGGAATCGTGTTCAAGCGTCACGATGCCCTTTACACATCGGGCCGGCCTGCCAGTGGCGGCGCGGCGTTGAAGCACAAGTTCTACGCCACCGCATCGTGCATCGTCGCCAGAACCAACGCCGGCAGACGCAGCGTGGCCATCGAGCTGTGCAACAACGATCAGCGTGTCGCCGTGGGCAATGTCACCATTCCCGCCGGCCGACCGATGCCGAAAGCCGGCGAGGTGATCGAGGTGCGTTATCTCTATGCGTACCCAGGCGGGAGCCTGTTCCAGCCCGTCTTTCTGAACCGGTGGGATGACCTGGCAGCTGCCGAGTGCAAGCTTACGCAGCTCAAGCTCCGCGCCGGCACCGAAGACGACGAGGCGTAATGCATCCCGCCAATCCTCTTGTTCAAGGAAAACCGAGTATGAACGACAACCATTCACTGGTCCGAAGGATGCGAAATGCTCTGGGCTACGCCCGGCGCGTGTTCCAGGAAGCCTGCAATTGCGGCAGGTGCGGTCCCTGCCGCAAAGCACGTCAGTTCGAGAGGTTACGAGTCGAGGCCGCCGCTGCCCTGAAACCACCGAACGATCCCCATGCCCACCTCAACGAACAGCAGAAGGCCAGAATCCGCTCGGTGGCGACGGACCACCTCATAGCCGACATTCTCGGCGACAAGGACAATCCTCGCTTCTCGGCCGAGTACATCGTCAAGGATTGGGGGATCGGCCAATGCCTTGAGCAGATCAGCGATGATCCCGAAAAGCAGGCCAAGGCTGTCGGTTTCGATCCCGAGACCGGAAAGGAGCCGTAGCATGTCCGACTACTTCCCCGCTGACATTCACATCGGTGGCCCGATCCCATGGCGGATCGTGGATGAGCTGATCCAGGCGGTGCTCGCCGAAGGTGCGTCGCCCACTGGCTTTGGCGAGGAGAACGCCAATGAAGCCGCGGTACGGGAAGCCTGCCAGGGTGGCCAGGTCGTCAGCTTGTACGATAATCAAGCACGGTCCGGCGAGTTTGCCAAGCTGGAAGCGTTCCTGGCTCGGCAGCACATCCACTTCGACCGCCACAGCACTGCCTACGCTGAGCACAATGCCGAGAACGTCTACTACCGGGGAGGCAAAGCGCCCTTGGTGGTTCCAGCCAGCCAGGCGGGCAATGACCTCGTGTATGCATCCGAGGTCATCGAGATCCTGGACAACGAGTCCCTCGAGGACCGCGAAAACCTCGAAGCATTACGCAAGCTGGCAGCCTCGCCCCAGACAGCCGAGCTTGAGGCCATCCGGTTCGTATAGCCCACCACTTCCTCAGATGCCGCGTCGGCATCTGAGTACTATTCACGATAACCTGTAAGCAAGAAGGAGAAGCCTATGTCAAAGGGCCATTCTGCGCGCGGACCGCCCGAAACCACAGGGGAATCCGGCGCAACAGGAACACAGTGTATTGTATTTACATTAGACACAACTTTGTTTTAAAAGGAGAACATCATGCGTATTCTTGTGATCAACAACGATGGCTCGGGTTTCGCGGATTACATCGAGGTCGAGCCCAACATCACGGTCGAGAAGCTGTTCAGCCAGCAGATGGCTGGCCGCAAGCCGGAGGACTACCTGATTCGCGTCAATCGCCAGCCGGTTGCACGGGACCAGGTCCTCCAGGAAGGCGACCGCATCTCAATGACGCCGACGAAAATCCAGGGTGCGCGAATCGTGTGATTCGCACCGGCCAAGTTGCCTGTAAACCGCAAGGGGCGTCTGGCCGCTGCAACGGTCGGGCGCCCCTTGCCTTTTTGAAAAGGAGAACATCCATCATGAATGACGATCATCGAACCATCGTTCGCATCGCCAATCTTATCCGTGACCAGGTCATTGCGCAACCGGCGCAGCGCCTGGCCGCCATTAGTGCTGACGAGCGCCAACTGGGCAGCACGATGCAGAGGTATCTGTCGCTGTGCCGCAAAGCCGGCTTGGCTGTTTCCCGGCATTGGCATCTGGCCGCCAGCCAGATGATCCAGCAGGCCGACGCTGTTCTGCGGGACCTGCGCTACGAGATCGACTCCCGCCACCGCCTGCAAGTGCCTGCACAGGCTCAAGTTGCCACGCTATCCGACATCGCTCGCGACCTGGACCAGCTCGAAACTGAGTTCCACGAGTGGGACTACGATGAGAAGACGCAAGACCTGAGTGTCCGGACCGAAGACATCGAGCTGGAGGGCATGTCTTTGGGCGCCTTTGAGGTCAAGCTGCACCTGAGCCGCCTGGTCAGGCCCGATCCAGTCGCTTCGTATTCGATCATCGCCTTGGACCCCAATCCCGCCAGTGGCCGGGATGGCATCACACACCCGCACGTCAGCGATGAGCGGCTCTGCCCAGGCGATGCCACATCGCCCATTCGCGCAGCGCTGGAGGCGGGACGGATCTGCGACTTCTTCCTGCTGGTCCGCTCCGTGCTCCAGACCTACAACGCGCACTCGGCATACGTGCCGCTGGACAGTTGGAATGGCCTGCCGTGCCACGACTGCGGCGACACCATGAACGACGACGAAGGGTTTTGCTGCCAGTCCTGCGACGAGAATTTCTGCGAATCCTGTTCCAGCTACTGCCATCACTGCGACACTGCCGGGTGTCTGTCCTGCCTGGAGAGCTGCCCCGAGTGCGAGGACCGCTTCTGCTCAGATTGCACGAAGGCATGCAGCGAGTGCGGAGGCAAGTGCTGCGTCGATTGCCTGACCGATGAACTGTGCCCGAGTTGTCATGAGAAGAAGTAGAAGAGTCATGAACACGACGAAGAACCTATCGGAAGCGAAATTGTCGCTATCCAAGAACACGCGGCCTGAAAGAGATCGCGGTGATGTGCCCACGCTGCGATTCACACCCACGGCATGGGCCAAGCTCCAGTACTTCTGCCATCGCGGCAGCACCGAGATCGGTGGCTTTGGCCTGACACCGGCCGATGATCTGCTGCTTATCGAGGACTTCCTGACCGTGCGGCAGAGCGTCAGTGCCGCATCCGTCGAGTTTGACGATTCGGCCGTGGCGGATCTGTTTGAGAACCAGGTGGATCAAGGCCGAAGGCCCGAGCAGTTCTGTAGGCTCTGGTGCCATACGCATCCTGGCGCAAGCCCCGTCCCCAGCCTGGTGGATGAGGAGACGTTCCACCGTGTGTTCGGCTCCTGCGACTGGGCGATCATGTTTGTGCTTGCCAGAGGCGGAAAGACCTACGCCCGGCTGCGATTCAATGTCGGGCCTGGCGGACAGATCCTCATCCCCGTCGCCGTGGACTACCGTCTGCCGTTTGCCGCCGCGGACCATCCCGCCTGGGAAGCCGAGTACCAGGCGCACATTCAGACCGAGCCCACAGGATGGGACTCGGTCCTCGTCGAGCATGAGAAAACAAAGAAGGACCAGCAGATCCACAGCGCCCCGGATGACTGGCTGGAGGAGCTTGAGGGGATGGAGCCCGAGGAAAGGCGGCTGGTTCTTGATGAGCTGGCCGCCAGACCCGAACTGTGGGGCGAAGAAAGCGAGGTGCTTTATGGCTGAAGAAGATAGAAATCCATTTGAAGGTGTTCCGGTGATCTACCAGTACACCCGGAAGGAGGCGATCGAAGATGGGGTGCTGATCGACATGAGCAATTGGGCGGTCGAAACGGGGTTCGTAATCCCTGTTGCCTGCACCCATGCCCTCTGGCACGGCTACATCGTGCCGCCCCAGGGCGTACAGGGCCTGGGCCAGAGCGAGCGCGGGCGCGTTCATGATGTCCTGTGGATGCTGCTCTGTGCGATCCGCCGGGACCAACGCAGCACGGATCAACTGTTGTTCAAGGTGAGCTTCCAGCAGGCGGCAGATAAGCTTGTCACTACGGATCTGAAAGCCATCTGCGGGCCCAGCGATAATGGCGAGCCGGTCCTGACCATCATGCTGCCGGACGAAGATTAAGGGGGTTCCCTGAATGCCACTGGATTAAGTGATGCATCGGTAAGTTCTCGCCGGCACTGATGTTGAATAGTTCGCGCAAGGTGCGGCCCCCTGTCATAATGGTGGTGCTGAAAACACCAACAACAGGAGGCCACGGAT
>Ga0315284_10002019_pt1 | contig 29115 bp, 17 predicted proteins | sample YL17G09_16_MG_FD_203696 | JGI IMG/M metagenome (GOLD analysis project Ga0315284, IMG submission 203696) | Sediment microbial communities from Yellowstone Lake, YNP, Wyoming, USA - YL17G09_16 | ecosystem: Environmental > Aquatic > Freshwater > Lake > Sediment | place: USA: Wyoming | collected...
ACTTCATTCCTGCGCGTCTCAAAAAGGGCGCCATCCTGACCTACAACCAGGAAGGGACGAGGACGTTTGAAGGCGAAACGTTAGAGGTCGTGCCGGTCTGGAAATGGCTTCTGGGCTCCCCGGCCTCGACGACTGGACCCTGGTCGACGTCAAGTACAAGAACGAGAAACAGCAGGAGATCGCCCGGCCGATCCTCTATGTCAGCGGCAAGAACCAATGGCGCATCGGGGATAGAGGGATGCTGGTGAAGTAGGAAGAGGACCGACAAAGAACAATGCATAAGATCACGCCTAAAGATTCCCTTTCCACCCTTTTGAATATTCCGGGAGAGGATCGTTCCACAGAATTTAAAAGAGTTGGGTCTGAGCTCAGAGTCAACAAGGTCATTGAATCAATTGTTGCAATGGCCAATACGGATGGGGGAATCATCATTTTTGGAATTGATGATCCTCAAAAAACGAAGCTTAAAGGCCTTGATAGAGTGTATGGCATTGAAGAGGATCCGGGAAAAATCGACGAAATTGGAAGGGAAATCGTAAGAATTACTCCTCCGATGCCGAATCTTTGGCCTCCCCTGTACATTCCCTGTGAAAACGGACGAACAATAGGCGTGCTGACGATCCCCAAAGAGACGGTCAGTTTCCATTCGATAGAAAATCATGTCTTTATCAGACAGGAAAAAGGGAATCGCCTCCTGCCGCCGCATGAGATTCTCACCTTCTCATATGCCAAGGGATTCACCCGGGCAGACAGGGAGCTCGTGGATATTGATTTTGAACTTCTTGAGACCGAATATTATGAAAAATGGCGAACAGCCCGAAAGCTAGAAAAAGACAAGATTGACAAGGTGCTTTTCAGCACAGGGCTTTCCAGGAAGGACGCTAATGGAGAATTGAAGCCTACACGAGCCGCGGTCCTTCTTTTTGCATGGCATCCACAGGATCTGATGGATACAAAATGCACAATAAGGGTCTTTCAATATGAAGGGACGATCGAGAGAATCAAGGAGACAATGAACCTTATCGGCACCCCGAAAACCATTGAAGGCCCTGTTCTCAAACAGATTCATGATGCTCACGATTATGTTCTGACCCTGCTGAGAGCCGGCATGAGGATTCCGGCTTCTGGTTTCATCACTTCGTATAGGATTCCGGAGCGGGCGGTCAAAGAAGCAATAACGAATGCCGTTATCCATCGGGACTATTTCTTAAAAAGGGATATTGAGGTTCGATTGTTTGAAGATAGGCTGGAAATCGAAAGCCCTGGACTATTTCCCTTTAACATTACGACCTATAATATAGGCACTGTTCGTGCTGAGGGCTATCGAAACGACCTTCTCGTGAAGCACTTACGAGAATTCCCCGAGCCGCCTAACCTTGACAAGAACGAAGGCGTACGGGCGATGCGTTTCGAGATGTATGAAAAAAACTTATACCCGCCCGTCTTCTTCACATACCCCCATCTTCAAGATTCAGTACGGGTAGTCCTTATTAATACGATCAGGGCGACAGAATGGGACAAGGTTTCTCATTATCTGGCCAAAGAAGAGAAGTATGTTACCAACGAAAAGGTCCGACGAATCGTCGTTAATCCGGATACGTCCAAGGTATCCAGACTTTTGAAAAAGTGGGTAGAGCAAGGACTCCTCATCAAGATCGATACCGGAGCAAAAAAGACCGTCAAATATCGGTTGCCGGCAGATGATGAGAGGGATGATATCTTTGCAAACAAACATGCATAAAAAAATCAACTGATTGCAATTAAAAGAGTTGGAGACCTTTTATTTGCGGGACCCAGAGTTTGCGATAGTCGAACGACATTCTGTCCGCCCGCGGATCCCTGCGAAGGGGGACGATGAGGAAGTCTGGAGTTTAAAGGGTGATAAAAAAAGGAGGCATTACCGCGGGACGGAACCCTTTGGTTGGCCTCTTATCGTGATTCAACAATAATATAGGTGAAGCATGGCTGTTGGTCAAGTTTTTAGAAGAGGTAATACCCCTAAAAGAGGGTAATAATAAGGGTAATACCACATTAATGGTGGAATAAACATAGGAATGTTTTCAGGCAAAATGAAACCCGGCAAGCTCCGCGCGATCGGCATCGACCTCGGCACCACGAATTCCGCCGTCTCCGAGATCGTCTGGGACGAGGGCTCAGGCCCGTTGCCCGCGCAGAGCACAGGTCTCGCGCCGGCTCCGGGCACAGGTTCAGGATCGGGCCCCAACGATGCCCCCGCCTCGGGCGCAAGTGCAGGCCCGGACGCGCACGTCCCGCCCACGTTCCGCACGCTCGAGATCGAACAGCCGACACGCGAGGGCGTCTTTACGAGCCCGCTTGTCCCCTCGGTCGTCGCTATCCTCCCCGACGGCCGGGTCTGGGTGGGGGAGGGGGCCAAGCGCCTCCGCGCCTTCCCGACCGAATACGGCCTGTCGTTCGAAAAGAACCTCTTCTACGACACCAAAAACGAGATGGGCCTCCGCAAGACCTATTATCGGGCTCCCGAGGCCTTCAACCACGCCTCGAAGATCGCCGGCAAGGTCCTGGAGTTCATCGCCGGGCAAGCGGCCAAGATGGGGGCGGGCCTGGCTGGGCAGGCCTCTCGGCATACAAGTGGTGATCCTGAGCGCACGGGGGCCGAAGGGCTTGCGCAGATGGCAGACGGGGTGACTCAGCCCGTCGCCGTCACCGTCCCGGCCTCCTTCATGCTCAACCAGCGTCGCGACACGCTCCTGGCCGCTCGTTATGCCGGCTTACGCCTGGCCGATGACGATCTCCTCGACGAGCCCACGGCCGCGCTTATCGATCATTTCGTGTCGGGCGGCTTGAGCCCTGAGGCGTCGTCCGTGGGCGGTGGGGGCGGTAAGGCAACGGCAGGGGACAAGGGACGGACCGAGTCTGGTGGTCATCTCGGGGCCGAGCTCGGGTCCGGGGCGGAGCCTGCTATCGGGCCAGGCCGCAGGGAGAAAGCAGCGGATAATGGACAGATCGGGTCTGGCAGTCATCTCGGGACCGCAATCGAGTCCGGTGCTGAGCCGCTTACCCTCCCCGCCGACCGTCCCGCCCTCGCTGTTGTCTTTGACTTCGGCGGCGGGACCTGCGACGTATCGGTTATTGAGATCTCGCGCCAGACAGGTCAACCGGACCGTGAGGAAGGACAATTTAGCCCTGCCGGGGCAATCATTGCAACAGACGCGCAGTCGTCTCGGAAGGGTCAGCGCGCCGGCGAAGAGTCCCCGGGCCAGTCCGGAAATGCCCTCCCCGCGGCCCCGTTTCCCGCCCCTCCTGCTGCTGCCCCAGCCGCCCCCCTCGCCCCAGCCCCCGCCGCGCCCCCCGCCCTCCTCCCGCCTGCGCTCTCCGGCCTCGCCCTATCCCAGCTCGCCGTCTCCCGCTATCACCGCCTCGGCGGCGGCGACATCGACGCGGCCATCGTCCACGAAATCCTCATCCCGCGCCTCCTCACCGAAAACAAGCTCGACCCCCTGGCCCTCACCTTCGCCCAGAAGAAAAAGGGCCTCGAACCCCAGCTCCTGGGCAAGGCCGAAGCCCTCAAGATCGCCCTCTCCTCCGAGATAAACCGCCTCATCAAGTTCGGCCGCTACACCCCCTCTACGGACAAATCCTCCATCGTCGTCCATCAGCCGCCGCTCACCTGCACCCTCGGCCCCTCCACCTCCTACACCCTCTCCGAGCCCTCCCTCTCCGCCGCTGACTTCGAGCGCCTCCTCGCGCCCTTCCTCGACACCGACTTCCTCTTCGCCCGCGAGACCGAGTTCCGCCTGACGCTCTCCGTCTTCGCCCCCCTCCGCGACGCCATGGACCGGGCCTCGCGCGACGCCTCCGACGTCGACCTCTGCCTCCTCGCCGGCGGCAGCACCCTCATCCCCCAGGTCCGCGACGCCCTCCGCGCCTTCTTCCCCAAGGCCCGCCTCGTCTTCCACGACGACGGCCTCGAGGCCAAGCTCTGCGTCTCGCGCGGGGCCGCCTGGAACGCCGCCTTCAAGGCCCTTACCGGCCGCCCCCTCATCCAGCCCGTCCTCCACGACGGGATCGCGCTCATCACCTCCGACGGCAAGCTCAACCCGCTCATCCCTTCGGGCACCCCATTGCCCTTCCCCGAGGACGGCTCGTATCTTGCCGAGCCCCTGCGCGTCCCGCCGACCGCTTCCTCCCCCGTCCGCGAGCTCCGCTTAGAGGTCATCGGTGAGCAGGACAAACAGCAACTTCTCGACGAGGTCTGGTCTCTCCCCGAGGGCGTTTCACCCGGCGACGAGATCGTCCTGGAATACCGCCTGACCCGCGGCAAGCAGTTCGAATGCCGGGCTTACCTCGCCGCCCGCCCGTCGGTCCTCCTCGAAGTGACCATCGAGAATCCCCTCGTAAACATCGCCAACCCCCACACGACCCAACTCAAGATCGAGAAAGTCGAGGAAGAGCTGCGCCAGCACCAGGGCGGCACGGCCCGCGACCGTGCGACCTACATTGACCTCGCCCGGATGTATGCCGAGCTCAACCAGCGCGAGAAGGCCCTCGACTACCTGCGCACGGCCCAGAGCCGCATCTCGCGCCCCGACGCCGAGATCCTTAACCTTCAGGGGATTTATTTCATGGAGCTCGGCGACGATGACCGGGCCACGACGGCCTTTCTCGAGGCCGACAAGGCCGAACCCCTTTGGGCCGGCCCGCTCTTCAACCTGGCCCTTAGCTACAGGCGCCGGGGCCGTCACGCCGAAGCCCTCGAGACGATCGAGCGGGCGATCCGCAAGACAAGCGACCCCGGCCCCTACCTGAGCCTCAAAGCCATCTGCCTCGAATCCCTCGGTCGGACCGAGGAATCCCTCGCCGCCGCCGCCCAAGCCGTGCGCGCCTTTGCCCCGCCCGCCGCCCTCGACGACTGGCGATTGGGCTGGCTCCTTACCGCCTCCCAGACTGCGAGCAACGACGAGGTCCGCAAGCGTGCCGAGGATGAGCAGAAAAAGCGCCACCGCCGCGCCAAATCGACCCCCACCCGCGACGACGTCCTGCGCCCGGCCGTCATGGATGACGGGCCGTCCCCCGCTGATGAATCATCCGCCGCAGCAACAGCCAAAGCCCGCCGCAAGCCCAAAGGGAAAGCGTCCTGATGATCACCTGGCTCATCCCCCGCCAAGACCTGACGCCCGACCAGGCCCGCGTCGTCGAGCTCCCGCCCACCGTCAACCGGGTCGTCCTCGGCATGGCCGGCTCGGGCAAGACCCAGGTCCTTGTCCACCGGGCCGCCCATCTCGCCGAAACCTACCGCATCCCGCCCGAGCGCTACCGGGTCTTCGTCTTCACCAACGTCATCAAGGAATACATCCGCTCGGGCCTCGAGTTCCTCAATCTCCCTGACCGCGTGGTGAGCACCTTCGACTTCTGGTGTGTGGACCTCTTCGAGAAGCACTTCGGCCCGCGCCTGCCCCGCAAACCCAACGGCCGCGACATCGACTTTCCGGCCATCCGCCGCCGCGTCCTGGGCCTCATCCGCGGCAAGCGCGACCTCCAGAACGCGCTCGAGTTCGTCCTCGTCGACGAAGGCCAGGACCTCAGCCCCGAGGCCTACGAGATCATCCACGAGGCCGCCCGCCACGTCACGGTCTTCGCCGACCCCCAGCAGAAGATCTTCGAGGACGGTGCCGAGGCCGGATTCATCTTCGACCGGCTCCACGTCACGACGCCGCAGATTACTATCCTGGGCGCCTTCCGGAACGCCGTCTACGTGGCCGAGCTCGCGGCCCATTTCATCGAGGACGGCCAGAAGCGGGCCCAGTTCCTGGCCCAAATCAGCGCCGCCCAGCGGGTCAAGGAGCGGCCGCTCGGCTACGTCGCGGATTCCTTCGACCGAGAGATGGACCGCCTGGCCGAGGTCGTCCGGTCCCGCCAGGTCATGAACGAGCGGATCGGCATCATTGTCCCGACCAACCGCCTCCTCCACGGCATCGCCGAGGGCCTGGCCGAGCGCGGCGTCACGGTCGAGAAGGCCGCGACCAAGGAGAAGGCCGGCAAGGTCGAGGTCACCTGCTCTTTCACCAACCTTGTCCCCAAGATCGCCACCTTCTTCATGGCCAAGGGCCTGACCTTCGACAGCGTCCTCCTGCCGCGGCTCACGGCCAAGGCCTACGACTGGACCCGCCGCGAGCAGTTGAGGCGGATGATGTTCGTGGGCGTAGCGCGTGCCACCCAATGGGTTTACCTGAGCACGGTCAAGGGGACGGAATTCGATGAGATGGCCGTGCTGAAAGAGGCCGCTGCCCAAGGGCATCTGACGATGCAAGAGAGCGGGGAGTGGCGAGCCGGGGCGGATAGAGGGGGAGAAGGGGAGCAGGCGAGAGGTGAAGGTTCGCGAGACACCGGACGAAGGGAGCCGGAGAAAGATGATTTTTCGGTGCTGTGAGTTGGGGGCTAGGCGATGAAGCTCTACGCCCACGTCACGGACAACGACTGGTTCGATGTCGTCTCGCGTGTTGCGGGGATCGACGAAGTGAATTTTTGGCAGCCTGGAGGTGGCTCGAAGGCCTTCAGGGTCCTTCAGCCGGGAGAACCGTTCCTATTTAAACTCCGCAGCCCATTCAACCATATCGCCGGCGGGGGCTATTTCCTCAAGCAGACGATTCTTCCGATCAGCCTGGCCTGGGAGACTTTCGATATCAAGAACGGCGCACGGTCGTTCAGCGATCTGCGGGCCTTGATTGTCAAGCGCCGCCGGGAAAGTCTTAGCAGCCGCGACGATTTCATGATCGGCTGCATCCTTTTGACGCAGCCCTTCTTCTTTGACCGCCCGGAATGGATCCCTGTTCCTTCGGATTGGCGGTCTGCGATCCAGCAGGGAAAGCACTACACCACCGCCGAGGAACCCGGGAAATCGCTTTGGGAAAAGATCCAGATACGGCTGGCGAAGTTGCCGGGCTATATGATGCCCGAGCAACGGGTGGAGGATTTGGCTCGATATGGAAAAGAGATGCTCGTTCGCCCGCGCCTCGGCCAAGGGACTTTCCGGATCATGGTTACCGATGCCTACCATCGTGCATGCGCGATAACAGAGGAACATTCCCTGCCGGCTCTCGAAGCCGCACACATCAAGCCCTTTAACGAAAGCGGGCCACATGCCGTGAACAACGGCCTGCTCCTGCGGAGCGATTTCCACCGCCTCTTCGACCGCGGTTATATAACCGTCACGCCCGAATATCGCATCGAGGTCAGCCGCCGCCTCAAAGAAGAATTCGAAAACGGCCGGTCGTATTATCCATTCCACGGCAAACCCCTGGGCCATCTTCCCGGGCTCCCGGAAGATCGCCCGAGCAATGAACTATTGATTTGGCATAATGACAATATTTTTAGAGCGTGAAGAAGGTTTTGCAAAGAGAGGATAGAGATGTCTCCTAGACAAAAGAAACCCAAAGCCCAACCCACCAAGAACGGCGCCATCCTCGGCTTTGAAGCCAAGCTCTGGGCCGCGGCCGACGCCCTGCGCGGTAGTATGGACGCGGCCGAATATAAACACGTCGTCCTCGGCCTCATATTCCTCAAGTACATCTCGGACGCATTCGAAGAGCATCAAGCCAAGCTCGTGACTGAGCGAGCTCAGGGTGCCGACCCGGAAGACCCCGACGAGTACCGCGCCAAAAACATCTTCTGGGTGCCGCCCGAGGCGCGCTGGTCGCATCTCAAGGCCCAGGCTAAGCAGCCCACGATCGGCCAACTTGTGGATGACGCGATGGCAGCCATCGAGCGCGATAACCCGACTCTCAAAGCCGTTCTATCCAAGGACTATGCCCGCCCGGCCTTGGATAAATCGCGGCTCGGTCAGTTGATCGACCTCATCAGCAATATCATGGTCGGCGACGCGGAGAGCCGCTCTAAGGATAATCTCGGTCGGGTCTATGAATACTTCCTTTCTCAGTTTGCCAGCGCTGAGGGCAAGAAGGGTGGCGAGTTCTATACCCCGCGCTGTATTGTGCGCCTGCTCGTCGAGATGCTTGAGCCGTACAAGGGGAGGGTGTACGACCCCTGTTGCGGCTCCTCCGGGATGTTTGTGCAGTCAATCGAGTTCATCCAGGCCCATGCTACCGGGAATGGCAACGCAGGTAAGGCAAAGAACGATATCGCCATCTATGGCCAGGAGTCGAATTACACGACTTGGCGGCTGGCCCGCATGAACCTCGCCATTCGCGGCATCGAAGGCCAGATCGCCCACGGCGACAGCTTCCATAACGACCGCCACCCGGACCTCAAAGCCGACTTCATCCTTGCCAATCCGCCCTTCAACGTAAGCGACTGGCGCGGCGAATTGCTGAAAGACGACAAGCGCTGGAAGTATGGCGTGCCACCCCCGGGCAACGCCAACTACGCCTGGGTTCAGCATATGATCCACCACCTCGCGCCGACGGGACTGGCAGGATTCGTCCTTGCCAACGGTTCGATGTCCTCCAACCAATCGAGCGAGGGCGAGATCCGCAAGAATATTCTGGAGGCAGACCTTGTGGATTGCATGGTGGCGCTCCCCGGCCAGCTCTTTTATTCGACGCAGATCCCGGCTTGCCTTTGGTTTCTGGCGCGCGATAAGAAGAACAGCCGTTTCCGTGACCGTCGCGGCGAAGTGCTCTTCTTTGATACACGAAAGCTCGGGCGAATGGTGGACCGTACTCACCGAGAGCTCACCGACGAGGATATTATGCGCATCGCCGGCACTTACCATGCCTGGCGCGGTGAGAAAAACTCGGGCAAGTACGCCGACGTGCCCGGCTTCTGCAAGAGGGTGACGCTCGAGGAAATTCGTAAGCAAGGATATGCACTCACGCCTGGGCGCTACGTCGGCGCGGAGGTGCGGGAAGACGATGGCGAACCGTTCGAGGAGAAGATGAAGCGGCTGGTTGGCCAGCTGCGCGAGCAGCAGGCCGAGGCAAGAAAGCTGGACGAGGCTATTGCTAGAAACTTGAAGGAGCTTGGGTATGGCACATGAGTGGCGCGCAGCGAGGATTGAAGAAGTCGCCGAGAAAGTGGCGATGGGGCCATTCGGCTCCTCGATCAAGGTTGAGACCTTCGTCCCAACCGGCGTGCCTGTGATCAGCGGTCAACATTTGCGTGGCTTCAAGGTTGCCGAGAGCGTCCAGTTCAACTTTGTGAGTTACGAGCATGCTGATCGTCTCAAGAATGCTAATGTTCAACGTGGGGACATCATCTTTACGCACGCAGGCAACATCGGGCAGGTGGCGTATGTCCCGGAGGATTCGAAGTTCGAGCGTTATGTTATTTCGCAGCGTCAGTTCTATATGCGCTGCGACCGTTCAAAGGTCATTCCAGAGTTTGTGGTGGCGTATTTCAAGACGCCCGAGGGCCAGCACAAGCTGCTAGCCAACGCATCTCAGGTAGGTGTTCCCTCGATTGCTCAGCCAGTGACGTACTTGCGCACTATTGAGATTCTTGTCCCACCGCTCCCAGAACAACGCGCCATCGCCCAGATCCTTGGCACGCTGGACGACAAAATCGAGCTGAACTGGCGGATGAACGAGACGCTGGAGGCCATTGCACGGGCGATCTTCAAGTCGTGGTTCGTGGACTTCGACCCCGTCCGCGCCAAAGCCGAGGGCCGCGACCACGGCCTGCCCAAGGAGATTACCGACCTCTTCCCCGATTCCTTCGAGGACTTGGAGCTGGGCGAGATTCCGAAGGGGTGGGGGATCAGCACGGTCGGTGAGGAATTCATTCTAACGATGGGGCAATCCCCGCCTGGCGAAACATATAATGATATTGGCGAAGGGATACCTTTCTTTCAAGGACGCGCCGACTTTGGATTCCGCTATCCAAGCCACCGGGTATTCTGCACCGCGCCTACGCGGTTTGCCGATCCAGGAGATACTCTCGTGAGCGTTCGTGCGCCTGTAGGCGATATCAACATGGCATTAGAGAGGTGCTCAGTCGGTCGTGGAGTGGCTGCAATCCGCCACAAAAGCAGTAGCCGGTCATACACCTACCACGCTATGCTTTCACTGGTCGACGTTTTCGGGGACTTCGAGGCCGAGGGAACAGTCTTCGGATGCATCAACAAGGACGATTTTCATCGAATCAAGTCCATTGCTCCACCTCCGCACCTCGTATTGGACTTCGAGAAGGCTGCTTTCCCAATTGACCAGACCATCGAGAACAACATTGTACAATCCCGCATCCTCGCCGCCCTGCGCGACGCGCTGCTGCCCAAGCTCATATTCGGCGAAATCCGCACCAAAGATGTCAAGAAGTTCATGGGAGGGATTGTCTAATGTCGTTACCTGCAGAGTCAAAAATCACAATTTCGATGCCTAGCACTGCTTTTCAACAGATGTGCAACTATGTTGCCATCGCTGAGACAAAAAGCCCTGCTGAGAGTCTTCGGAAGCTGGTCCTCCATACGCTACTCACATTCGAAGAGGAGAAAGCATCCAGCGTTCAGGATGTGGCCGACATTCTGAAGACCATGTTCGGTGTCGAAGCCCCAAATCATCAGGTTCAGGAAGCGTTGGATCAGTTGACATCCGATGGACAGGTCTACAAGCCCATGGGAACGAATTACGTTCTCACCCCTGAAGCCCGTGCGAAAGTCAAGCTGCGCATTGAGCAGGCGTCGGAACTGCAAGACCGGGTCAAGATGCAATGGATGGCGGAAATGATAAGGCGGTTCCCCGACGTCGACGCCGAACTCGCATGGGCTGCGCTGCAGGACTATCTTGCAAAGGCATTCGTACGGCATGGAATTCAGGTTGTTGTCTTTCTTGACCCAGCGGTTGAATTGCCGACGGAGCATGCCACAAGCCTATCAACCCTTCTTGCCGAGGTTGTGAAGGCGAGATTTGACTTATCTTATCGGGAGGGGGCCAGGCATGCAATTTCCGATTTCTTGGCAAAGGCCGGGGAGTACCCAGAGAGGGCTCAGTTTATCGCCGAATGTGCCGACGGGGCAGCCAACTACTTCTCGTTGTCGGTTTCTCCGGAAGTTGCGGTACGTTTCCGCGAGAAGCTCAGTCCATTTATGCTATTCTGCGATACGAACTTCCTTTTTGGAGTTCTTGACCTTCACGTGCACCCCCTTGTTGAGGTTTCACATAAGCTGCTGGATGTAATCGCCCAGCACAAATTGCCTATTGAATTGCGATATCACGAAGCAACGCTTCAGGAACTCCAAGTTTCTATATCTCGTTATGGTGACATGCTCCGTCGGAACAAGTGGCCGCAGGCGCTGAGCCGGGCAGCTACAACTTCACCTTTCATGTCTGGCATCGAACTCAAATACCACAAGAAGAATGCCGAAACCGGGATTGATGTCGACGCGTTTCTGCGGCCGTATCAGCATGTGGATGTGCTTCTGAATGAGCGCCAGATTATTGTTTATCGGCCGCCAACTGATAGGCTAACGGAGCGTGCTACCCTCGAGACTGAGTACAAAGATTTCTTGACGCGGCTACCAAAGGAAAAGCCTTATGAGCTGATAGCTCATGACGTAGCCGTGCTCGATTGCGTGCGTTCTTTTCGGAGCAACGCTCAGTCTACGATTGAAGCGGGTGCATTGCTTGTGACATGCGACTACGCTTTGTACCGATTTGACAGCAAGGCCAGCCGGAACGCAAAGTCTCTGGCGTCCGTTGTGTTACCGAATGTGCTTTGGCAAATCCTTCGGCCATTTATACCAGCCAGTAAGGATTTTGACCGGTCTTTCGCGGAAACCTTTGCCATACCGGAGTTCAGAACCATTGGAAGCGGTGCGTCTAGGGCTTGCTCGAAGATGCTTGCCCTCCTTGCTGCATATAAGGATTTCCGCGAGGAAACGGCGGCCAGATTACTTTCGAATGACATGCTGATTGATCAACTCCGCTCGGCCGAGAACGACGAGCAGTTCCACGCACAGGTAGAATCGGCCATTGCGACGGAGAACCAAGCGCTTCTTGAAGAACGTGCGGCTTTGGCAAGACGGGTTGAGGTTCTGGAGTCTGAAAAGTCGAGGGCCGAGAAGGAACTTGAAGAGAAAAAGAAGGCAGAGGCGGAGATAGCCGCCAAGGTAAAGGATAAAGAGGAAGAAGTTGAAAGACTTTCTACCTCCAAAAGCGATGCCGAGGCGAAAGCAAAAAATGTTTTTTCGAAGTTGAAGGAGATAGAGGCTGCGAAGGGCGTGGCGGAGAAGGCAACTATGCAGGAAGCTGAAGCTAGGAAAAAAGCGGAACGTGCAGCGCATTTGTATGCAGTTGTGGCTGCGCTTGGCGTTTCTACGGTGCTGATCATCGGATTCGAGATGCTGGTCTATGGGCTTCCTTGGAACTGGCTCAAGAACCATACCAACAGCTTTGGCCTGCAAGCAGGGGTTTCCGGCGCGATTATATCGTTCATGCTGGGGCTATTCCGGCCTCGCTGGCGCAAGGTGTGGTGGTTGGTCATTCTCATCGCTCTGGCAGCTGTCATCATTACTCTGGTCGGTGGGCCAAGTAGTTTGGGCACACCCACTCCGAAGGCGCCATAAAGATGATGATCCACGAGTTCATGACAGAATCAACTATCGAAGAAGCCGCGTTGGCTTGGTTCGCAAGCTCCCGATACGCTGTCAAACATGGCCCGGAAATTGCGCCGGGCGAGCTGTTCGGCGAGCGCAGAGATTATGGTCAGGTTGCTCTGGAGAATCGTCTACGCCAGGCACTCACTCGGCTGAATCCTGCGCTGCCCCCGGAAGCCATCGAGGACGCGTTTCGCAAGCTGACCCGGCCCGAGAGGCCGTCGCTCGATGCGCGCAACCGTGCGATGCACCGTTGGCTCGTAGACGGCGTAACGGTTGAGTATCGCCGCGCTGATGGCTCAATTGCCGGCGCTCAAGCGTGCGTCCTCGACTTTGACGGCCCGGACAACAACGATTGGCTGGCGGTCAACCAATTCACAGTCGCGGAAAACAAGCATAATCGTCGCCCGGATATCGTGCTGTTCGTTAACGGCTTGCCTCTCGTTGTTATCGAGCTCAAGAACGCCGCTGATGAGAACGCGACGATCTGGACGGCCTTCCATCAGCTCCAAACCTATCAGCAGGAAATCCCCTCTCTTTTTGCTTATAACGCCGCCCTTGTGGTCTCCGATGGCATGGGGGCTCGCATCGGAACCGTGGGCGCCGGCCGCGAATGGTTCAAACCATGGCGTACGATCGAGGGCGGAAGCCTGGCCGACCCCAAAACACTTGAGTTGGAGGTTCTTATCCAAGGGGTTTTTAATAAACGGCGGTTTCTCGACCTGATCCGTTATTTCATCGTTTTCGAAGACTCCGGCGGAGGAACGCTCAACAAGAAGATGGCGGGCTATCACCAGTACCATGCCGTCAATGTCGCAATTCAGGAAACACTGCGTGCGTCTGGGAAAAAAGGCATACGGCTCCGGGCGGGAGTATATAAGTCAGGTCATCAACCCGGAGGTGAGCCAGGGGACCGCAGGATCGGCGTCGTTTGGCATACCCAGGGCGCGGGGAAGAGCCTCACCATGGCCTTCTATGCCGGGCGCATTATTCGAGAGCCCGCGATGGAGAATCCGACGATTGTCGTGATCACCGACCGCAACGACCTCGACGGCCAGCTCTTCGGCACCTTCTCTCGCTGTCAGGATCTCTTGCGCCAGCCGCCGGTCCAGGTCGAAAGTCGGGCTGATCTTCGGGAAAAGCTCCGAGTCGACGCGGGTGGAGTGGTTTTTACGACCATTCAAAAATTCCTACCTGAGGAGAAGGGGGATCGCTATCCTGTTCTTTCCACGCGGCGCAATATCGTCGTCATCGCCGACGAGGCGCACCGCAGCCAGTACGACTTTATCGACGGGTTTGCGAGACACATGCACGACGCCTTGCCCAATGCTTCCTATATCGGGTTCACCGGCACGCCGATCGAGTTGACGGATAAAAGCACCAGAGCTGTTTTTGGCGATTACATCAGCATCTACGATATCCAAAGGGCTGTCGAGGACAAGGCGACGGTCCCGATCTACTACGAAAGCCGGTTGGCGAAGCTCGAGCTGGATGAAGCGGAGCGCCCGAAGATAGACCCGGATTTCGAAGACGTAACCGAGGGCGAAGAAATCGAGAGCAAGGAAAGACTCAAGTCAAAATGGGGCCAGCTCGAGGCCGTCGTAGGGGCGGAAAAACGCCTGGAGCTCGTCGCGTGGGATATCGTTACGCATTTTGAAAACAGGCTCGAAGCCATGGACGGCAAGGCCATGATCGTGTGCATGAGCCGCCGCATATGCGTGGATCTCTATCGGGCGATCGTCACACTCCGGCCGGAATGGAATCACGCCGAGGACGACGAGGGAATGATGAAAGTTGTGATGACCGGATCGGCGTCCGACTTGCCGGATTGGCAGCCGCATATTCGAAATAAGCAGCGCCGGGAGATTCTGGCGAAGCGATTCAGAGACCCAAACGACCCATTCAGGGTTGTAATTGTGCGGGATATGTGGCTCACCGGCTTCGACGCGCCTTCGCTGCACACAATGTACGTGGATAAACCGATGCGCGGGCATGGGCTGATGCAGGCGATCGCGCGGGTCAACCGGGTCTTCCATGATAAACCGGGAGGCCTGGTTGTGGATTACCTCGGGCTTGCGGCGGAGCTGAAGCAGGCGTTGGCGACCTATACGGAGAGCGGGGGCACGGGGAAGACAGCAATCGACCAGGAGGAGGCCGTCGCGGTCATGCTCGAGAAGCACGAGGTGTGCTGCGGGCTATTCCACGGATTTGATTGGTCGAGGTGGATATCGGGAACCGCCGAGCAGCGGCTGGGATTGCTGCCTGTGGCGCAAGAACACATACTGGCCCAGGAGAATGGTAAGGATCGTCTCTTGGGCGCGGTTCGCGAGCTTTCACAGGCGTTCGCTCTGGCAGTCCCGCACGAAAAAGCTCTTGGAATCCGTGACGACGTGGCCTTTTTCCAGGCGGTGAGGGCCGTGTTGGCGAAGCGGGCGCCGGGCGATGCGAAACCAGAAGAAGAGCTCGACTTGGCGGTCCGGCAGATCGTCTCAAGAGCGGTGGCGTCCGAAGGCGTGGTGGATATCTTCGCCGCGGCGGGGCTCAAGAAACCGGACATTTCGATCTTGTCCGAAGGGTTCTTGGCTGAAGTCAGAGGTATGCCGCAGCGGAATCTTGCCGTGGAGTTGTTACGCAAGTTGCTTGCAGGAGAGATCAAGGCACGTGGGAGAAAGAATGTCGTGCAGGCGCGATCGTTTGCCGAAATGTTGGAACAGACGATTAAGCGTTATCAGAACAGGGCGATCGAGGCGGCCCAGGTCATTGAAGAGCTGATCGGCTTGGCGAAGAAAATGCGGGAGGCTAATGCCCGGGGCGAGCAATTGGGGATGACGGAGGACGAACTCGCCTTCTATGATGCGCTTGAGACAAACGACAGCGCGGTGAAGATTCTTGGGGATGATACACTGAGGAAGATCGCCCAGGAACTAGTGGTAACCGTGCGGGCTAACGTGACGATAGACTGGACGATAAGGGAAAATGTGCGGGCGAATTTAAGGGTCCTGGTCAAGCGTATCCTGCGCAAACATGGTTATCCGCCGGATAAGCAGGATAAAGCGACTCAGACGGTGCTGGAGCAGGCGGAGGTGTTGTCGGAGGATTGGGCGGTTGTCTGATGACTGCTTATTTGGATGATTACTAATAGCCATGAGAGTCTAGGCTTTTTGAGGGAGGATACAAAATTGATAGGCAAAATTGAGCGAGTTGATCTTAGGGACATTTGGAAACACGAAGCGCAAGGGTTTACTAAATGGCTTCAGGAAAATCTTGATATTCTGAACGAAGTCACTGGACTATCTCTTTCAAGCGCAGAAAGAGAAAAGCCTGCTGGGGGTTTCAACGTTGACCTGCTAGCAGAGGATGAGGCGGGAAATCCTGTCATCATCGAGAACCAACTTGAGAAGAGTGATCATAGTCATCTGGGTAAACTCATTACATATCTTACTGCAATAGAAGCAAAAACAGCCGTGTGGATAGTTAAAGATCCACGTCCCGAACACATAAAGGCAATCTCTTGGCTGAACGAGTCCCTGGCAGCGGGATTCTATTTGATAAAGATAGAGGGAATGAGGATAGGAAATTCTGAACCTGCACCGCTCTTAACTCTGATCGTCGGTCCAAGCGAAGTTTCAAGAGAGGCAGGTGAGGCAAAAGAAAAAATCGCTGAGAGATATAATATTCGTTATCAATTTTGGAAAAGCCTACTTGATAAAGCAAAAACATCAACTAAACTGCATGCACAGATCTCGCCTTCAGAGTATGGCTGGGCTGGAACTGGCGCTGGAAAGTCGGGATTGGCATATAACTACTCAATTTCTCAACACGAAGGCAGAGTTGAGCTTTACATCGATAGAGGCAAAGAGTCAGAAAAAGAAAATAAAATGATTTTTGACCAGCTTTATCAAAATAGGGAAGAAATAGAAAGGTCATTCGGAGAAAAACTGATATGGGAAAAGCTAGAGGGAAGAAGGGCCTGCAGAATCAGAAAAGATATTAGACTTGGAGGTTATCAGGACAAGGATAAATGGCCGGAAATACAATCGGCGATGATCGAAGCGATGATCAAACTAGAAAGATCGCTAAAGCCGGTCATTGATAAGCTCACGATATAAAATATCCGAGGTGATCCCAGATGATCATGACCCAAGTCGGAGCCTAGCTGGTAGCCGTAAGGACATCTCAAACCGTTGTGGGCTCAGCGGAGGGGCTGATGTCCTCTCCTGTGAAGAGGGATGCTAAAAAGGGGCAAGATCATGGAAAAATCGATTCTTGTTCTGGTTTCTTGTTCTAATCACAAGCTTCGGGGCGGAATCGAACGTTACGATTCTAAGAACACGGTAGGCAACTCCTTGGCGTCAGAAGCCAGGCGCTACTTATTGGAATCAAGAAAAGCGGCAATTGATCACATACGCCGCGGCGGATTCACGCGTCACGGCAAGCGAATAATCGATCTACCCTATAATGCGGACCTTAGAATGAGTGCAGATTTCGGGGGGAATGAAAAAGGTATCTTCCTCTCTGCCCATGAAAGATATGCCGGTCGCTTGTATAAAGAAATATCTGACGATTCATGGAGTACGCGGTCACAAGATGTCCTGGTCTTATCTGGGTTATACGGACTCTTGACTCCGGAAGAGCCCATTCAGTGTTATAGCCTTCATCTCGCGGACTCGAGGATGATTTCTGACATATGGGAAGGCGGCCTCACCGTTGTCCTAGGGGAATATGTCCGAAAAAAACGTATTGCGATTGTTGTTGATTGTCTTGCGGAAGATTTATATAGGAATGTTATAGACTGGACGTACTTAAAGGAATTCGTCGAGATCTTCCACGCTTTTGGCGATCAGAACGCTGGCCCTTCCGTTCTTACAGCGATCGGCTATTTTTTAGCTAGGGCTGGACTAGCCTCAAATGAGAAAGACCTCCTATCCATTCTTAATAATGAGCGCGGATACGCAACCCCCTACGAGAAACTCTGTTTTCTAAAAGATCGGGAGGACGCTGCGCGACTCGGGCTGCCGCTCGAAGACGAAAATAGTTTTCGAGCGAATGAGAGGAAACGGGTTCCGTTGGCCGAAAAGCCTTCCGAGATCGTCGAAATAGATAAAGGTCACGGAATTGATATCAAGTTCGCTTATAAAGTGCTTGAGCAATGGAAAGAGTTGCCGGGGGAAGTACGGGGCAAGGTATTGAGAATCCTTACCCAATTTGCCCTAAATCCGGGACATCCGGGAGTCCGCGCTGAGATTATTAAAAAGGGTGGCGAGACTTTCTTTCGTATCCGCATTGACAGAGCTTATCGCATCCATCTTGAAATAGAAGGAAAGGCGCTTACCATCAGGGCGATAGGCCCACATCGACTGGAGGGGATTGATTAAGGGGATGCACGAACAGATAAAGGGAAGCGCGGTGGCATGAGCAAGATAGATGCGGCTGAGCAGCGGCTTTATCCCTTTCATGGCTTGCCCCCACTAGCCGCAGAGTCCGAACGTAAAGTCTACGGTGCGATCGCTGAAGCTCTTCCTCCCGGCTGGTCCGCCTGGCATTCGCTCAAGATTCGGACCAAGCCGGGGGAATTCTCCGAGGCAGATTTCGTCATCGCCGACCCGGCACGCGGCATCCTTGTCCTCGAGGTCAAGGGCGGGATTGTCCGCAAGGAGAATGGCGTCTGGTTCCAAAACGAGACGCCGATGAAGATGCCGCCTCTCGACCAGGCGCACCGGTTCGTCAGGGTCCTGCTGGGAGAATTTGGTGCGAGAGCTGGCCCGCGGCCATGAATTTTTTGGAGGGCGGAGGAAGAGCGAGAGGGCTGAAGGAAAAGGATGGAAGAGAGGGCATTTGGGGCGATGAGTTTCGTTCCGTCCAAAACGAAATAACCGAAGGCCCGCTGTCCCTATTTTTCCTTGTAAAGCGCGTAGACGAACGGGTCGGTCGTCGTCTGCCAGCCGGAGCTCGCCCGCCGGCCGTCGCCGAGGAGCCAGGTGACCTCGTACTGGAAACTCATATCGTTTTCCTTGTGGAGGTACTCGTACTTGGTTAGGAGCGTCTCCGAGGGCAGGATCTTGGTCTCGCCCGTCTTTTCCCGGTCGAAGATCTTGTTCTTGAAGGCGACCGTGATGAGCTTGATGTTGAAGGCCTTGACGTTCTCCTCGTCGGCGATGACGTCCACCTGGCGGTAGCGGTGAGGCGGGAAGAGGTTGACCGCGGCCTCCTCGCTCCGGGTCCAGGTCCCGTCGACCTTGATGCCGCCCATGAAGCTCCAGGTCGTCTTGAACTCGTAGCCGAGCCAGCTCGCCCCTTCGCCGAGCCGGGGGTAGACAAAGGGCAGCATGTTGCCCCGTTCGGCGAACGACTGGGCGTTGAAGATGATGTCGCGCGTTGTCGGCTCGCCCGACGGGTGGGTCTTCTTGAAGCTCACGGTGACGAAGTTGATGTACTTCTTGAAGGTGTCGAAATCCTCGCCGTCGAGGATGGCGAAGACCTGCCGGTCCTGGAGGTCCGGGTCGTCGAGGTTGATGATGTCGTAGACCTTCTTGTTGTTCTTGAACTTGCGTAGCGTATCACCGATGCTGGCGTCCATCGGGCCCGTCTCGCGGTCCTGGCGGAGTCTTTTGGTCATGTTGACCGTCCAGGTGTCCGAGCGGGTGACGCTCTTCATTGTCGTGCTGACGCCGTAGGGCTTGTCCTTCTGTTGCGGCTGGGCCTCGCCGCCTTCCTGGCCGCCGCCCTCTCCCGACTCTTGGTTCTCGCCGGGGAGCTCCATTTTCATGTCGAACATCTCCCGCATGACGGAGTCGACGACGGTCTGGAGGATGGCTTCCATGTTCTGGTCTTCGCCGGTGACGTCGATCTTGACGGCCCCGACGGATTTGAGGTCGTCGGAGATGCGGAGCTCCTCGCCGGTCCCCTTCTGGACGTACCAGCTCCAGAACATGAAGCTTTTCTTTTTGTAGATCTTCCACTTCTTGTACTGCTCGAAATACGTACGCACTTTCGACCAGGAGATGGTCGCGTTGGCCTGGTACTTCGGCGTCAGGCCCTCGTAGGTCATGTCGAAGCGGACGCTGACCGGGTAGGTCGGCTGGCGAAGCGCTTCCTCGAGGAAGGCCGCGCCTTCGGGCGTCACTGCGATGGAGACGGAAACTTCCGACCCCGTGATGAGGGGGGCCTTGCCCTCGCCGATGATCTTCCGGGTGAAAACTCCGCCTTCGCCGGCCGCGGCCGAGATGACCATGAACGTCCCCTTTTTGAAAACGATGGGGCCCTTGAGCTTGGCGTTGGGCTCCTGCTTGGCCAGCTCCTGGCGGACCTTGTTCAACTCCTGCTCGTCGAGGCCGTACTTGACGAAGAAATGGAGGATGCCGCCCTTGGCCTCTTCCTTGCCGGCCTTGGTGTATTTCAGGAAGGTTAACTTGGGTGTGCCGTCCGGCCAGTAAGCCAGGCGGGGCTGGTTCGGCATGTAGTAATAGGCCCCCGCCTCGGCCTGGTCTTTGAAGAGAAGGGCGTTGCCGATCTGGAGCGGCGCCTTGTCGAGCTCGACCTCCGCGGCCAGGAACGATGCCGCAAACAACACCACGATGGCGGTCGCGAATAATTTTTTGTTCATTTTCTTTCCAGTCTCCTTTCGCGGCTATTTCTTCGCGTAGACGACGTAGATGAACGGGCTTTCCTTGGTCATCCAGTCGGTATGGACCTCCCGCCCGTCGAGGAGCAGCCAGACGACCTTGTAATTGTAGCCCAGATTCCCGTCCTCGTGCATGTAGGTGTAATCGGCCTGCAGAGGATCGCCCTTGTCATAATTGATGACGACTTCCTTGAGGATGTCCTTGCCGTAGATCCGGTGCTTGATCTGCAGGGCCAAGGCCTTGACGGCGTTCTTGAGGATGTTGTCCTCGTCGACCGAGATCTCGAGCGTCCGGCGCCGGACAGGAGGCGTAAGCGTCAGCACCGAATCGGAAGTCTTGGTCCAATCCCCTTCCCATTCGATGCCGCCGTAGAAGCTCCACTTCGGCTTGTATTCGTAGTCGAGCCACTCCGTCGAGGCCTCGTTCAGCCGCCCGTATTTGAACGACAGACGGTTGCCGCCCTGCGCGAACTGCTGGTCGAAGAATTTCACTTCGCCCGTCATCGGCGCTCCGGAGAACCTCTGCTTGCGGAAGAGGACCGAGACGCTGTTGATGTAGTTCTTGAAGTCGGAAGCGTCCTGGCCGTCAAGAATGACCTCGATAGAACGTTCCTGGAAGGTCGGGTCGTCCAGGCTGACCACGGTGAAGAACCTCTTGTCCTCGCCGTATTTCTGGTAGATGCCGCCGATGTTGCCGCTCATGACGATGTCGCGGTCCTCGCGGAGGCGCTTGCGCATGTCGACCTGGTAGTTCCCGGACATCTTGACCCTCTTGAAGGAGTAGCCGACCTGGACGCTGACGATGGGCTTGATGGTGGCAGCGGGCTTGGCCCCGGGCTTCGCGCCGGGCGCCTGCGGCTGGGTCTTCGCGGCCGGCGTCTGGCCGGAGGGCGGCTTGCCGCTCTGCCCGGCTGAAAGGCCCTGCTGACTCTGCCCGCCCGCGACGTTGGCGCCCTGAGTCTGGCCCGACGGCGGTTTGGTCCCCGTAGCCGCCGTCCCGGGCGGATTGGCGCCGGTGGTTTGCGCGCCCGCGGCCGCCGCTTGTTGGCCGCCTGTTGCGGCCTGGGCCTGCCCCGTCTGGGTCTGTTGGGCGGCCTGCTGGGATTCCTGACGCCGCTGCCGCCGGGCCTCTTCCGCAGAGACCTGGGCTTGCTCGGTCTGCGGCGGGGCCGCGGCTCCTTCTGCGAGCAAGGGCCGGAGCATGTCAATACACGCTTGGGAGGCCTCCACGTCGCCCTGGAACCGGTCGGGGTTCTGGCTGGTCGTGGCCAGACGGATCGCCGCTTCGAAATACTCGAGCGCTTTCTGGTAGTCCTCACGGCCGCCTGTCTCGTCTCCGATGGCCTTCTGACAGACCCCCAAGTTGAAGAGGAATACGGGCAAGGGGATGTGGTCGTAGAGCCAGCGGAATTCTTCATAGGCTTGGACGTACTTCCCCTCATCGAATAGGCTATTACTCAAGTCTAGGCGGCGAGCGTATTCGGAATAATCATTCAGGTAGGTTTGAGCCGTCGCCCGGCGGTCCGCGTACTCGGTCAGGCCCTCCGTCTTTTGCACGAATTCCTCAAAGGCGGACTTGGCCCGCCCATGTTCGAAAGCGCCAAAAGCCAGGATATCGGCCATCTCGTACAGATAGCCGGGATCGGGGCAGGACTCATACGCTTCTTGATACATGTCGGCCGCTTCGATGTACTTGCGCGCGCGGCGGAGCTCCACCGCCCTGCTGACGAACGATTCGGCGCTCTGCCGTGCTTGCGCATCGCAGGGAGAGCCGGCGGCCCGCTGTGTCTGGACCTGGTCCTGGTCGGCCCAGGGACCGCCGCGGAGGCGCCCGTCGGCCGAGCGGACGACGTCCGCCAGGACGCCCGTCGACCAGGTCGGATGAGTTCCCGGCAGTTCCGAGACGATCGCCGGGACGGGCGGTTTTTTGGCCGGTGGGCTCGTCGCCTCCCCGGGCCCCATGGGCACCTTGTCGCACATGAGCGCGAGGAGGTGGGCGTAGACCGTGTCGAGCATCTTCTGCATGTTCTCGTTCTCGCCGACGACCTCGAGCTCGATGGCCCCCTTCTGGCGCAGTTCTTCCAGGATGGCGCGGACGTCGGCCTGGAGCTTGACGACTTTGATCTGGCCTTCGGCATGGAGCTTGATGTCGTGCTGGGTGTAGACCTTGTCCCAGTTGACCTTGAGCTTGGCCTGGAAAGCCGGCGAAACGCCCGTGAATTTCAGGTCGAACATGACCGAGATGTCCGAGGTCGGGTTCTTGAAAGATTCCCAGAGAAGCGACGCCCCCTCTTCGGTCAGGGCAATGGAGACAGCCGCTTTTTGGCCGGGCATAATGGGCGCCTTGCCCTCGCCGGCGATCCTGCGGCTGAAAATCCCGCCCTCGCCCGCCGTGGCCGAAACGACCTTGAACGTCCCTTCCTTGAACGGCACGGGGCCGGCGATCTTGGCCTCCGGATCCTTCAGACGGAGGGCCGATTCGGCCGAGCTCAACTCGCCCTCGGTCATGCCCCAGGTTACGAGAAAGTGGATGATCCCGCCCTTGGTCGCGCCGTCGGTCTTGGTGTACTTGATGAAGGCGAACTCCGGCGTCCCGTCCCGCTTCATTGCCAGGCGCGGCTCATCCGGGACGTAGTAGTACTTGTGCGGGTCGGCGTGGTCCCGGTAGAGCACGAAGCGGCCGGCCTGGACGACCTCGTCCAGGGCCACCTCGGCGGCCACAAACAGCGCCGCCGACAGCATGATGCCGACTGCGATCAACGCTTTTTTCCCTTTCATGGCGCCCTCCCTTTCAGGGGATCGATACCTTTCCGTCCTTGACGGCGATGTCGTAGGTGGAGAGATCGAGGAACGTCTCCCCGCCCTCCTTCCATGGGCCTTTCTCCGACCGGCCGTCGGCGAAGACCCTGGTCACTCGGTACTTGTAGGTCCCGCCCTTGGCCTCGGGGATGTCGAACTCGAGGTCCACTTGCGGCTCGGACCCGGCCATGAACGCGACCGTCTTGAAATCGCGCTGTTTCTTGGCCGTCAGGATCTCGACCTCGGCGGCAATTTTCGCAACATCTCCGTTCGTCCCGTTGACGAAGTCGAAACAGAGGACGCTCATCCGCCGGTAGTTGAAGGAGACCTTGTCGGCCAGGTTGACGAGCTTGAAAAGGCCCGGGTCGTCGGCCATGGAGACAGGCACGGCGAAGGACAGCCGGTGGTCCCGCTCTCCGTCCTTGAGCTTGCCTTCGTCGTCGATCTCGTAGCCGCCGAAGGTGAACTCGCATTCGACGGAAAGGCCCGTCGCCTTCCCGTCCTCGAAGATCTTCCACAGGTAGCTGGCCGAGTCGCGGCCGAGCGGCAGGGTGAAGCTCTTTCTCGTCCAGAGGAGCTCTTTTTTGGCCAGTTCCTCTTTCTTCTCCTCGGGATCCCCCGGCTCCAGGCGGCTGTAGCTCAGGACACAGGTCAACTTGTCGATCGGGACGGGCCGGTACTCGAAGCCCGCCCCCTTCGTCTTCCGGAGTGTTTCCGTCTCGTCCGCGAACTCGACGGCGAGGGCGAGCACACCACCGGCGATCGTCTGGGGACCTTCGGGCGCGTCCGCTTTGATGTAGACGTATTTATAGAAGAAGAATTGGGGCTTGTCGAATGACCGGACCAGGGCAAGTCCGGCCGGGACATAATAGTAGACGTTCGGCGCCTTATGGTCCGGGAAGATGAGGATCCTGCCGCCGACCGTCTCGGGCTTCGAGAGCAGGGGGTCGGCGAAAAGGCCGGAGCTCGCCGCCCCCAGGAAGGTCAGAAACCCGATAACGGCCGCGGCCCGTTTCATGCCTTATTTCTCATAGTAGGCGTAGATGAAGGGGTCGGTGGCGCTCTGCCAGCCCGAGGAGGCCTTGGTGTTGTCCTTGAAGAGCCAGGTGACGTTGTACTCGTAGTCGAGGTTATTGGGCTCGTGGAAATAGACGTAGTTGATGTTGAGCGGCTCGCCCTTCCTCAGGACGACCTCCTTCTGGAGCTCCCGGCCGAAGTTCTTGTGGCGGAACTGGACCGCGATCCGGATGACGCCCTTCGTCGTCATGTTCTCTTCGTCCGCCAGGACCTCGATGTAGCGGTACTTGTGGGGCGGGGCCAGCGTGATCACCGGCTGGGTGGTCGTGATCCAGTCGCCGTTGACCTCGAGCCCGCCGTTGTAGCTCCAGAGGGGCTTGTACTGGTATTCGAGCCACTTGTCCGTGGCGTCGCCTTTCCGCCGGTACTTCAGGGACAGATTGTTGCCGTTTTGCCCGAATTTGGCCTTGTCGAAGACGAGGTCCTCGGTGACCGACTTCATGTCGGTGTCCTGGTACTCTTTCTTGAAGGTGATGCCGGCAAAGTTAATGAACTGCTTGAAGGTCTCCAGGTCTTCGCCGTCGAGGATGACGTTGACCGTCCTCTCCTCGAAGGTCGGATCGTCGAGGTCGACGACCGCGAAGAGCTGCGGGTTCCGGCCGTTTTCTTTATAGAAGTTCCCGATGTTCCCGGTCAGCGGGACCTCGCGGCTGTCCCGTTTCCTGCGGGTCAGGTCGACCGTGTACTTCCCGGTCATCTTGACCGTCTTCTGGTAGTAGCCGACATGGGCCTGGCCGAAGAGCTTGCCGAACCAGTTGCCGCCCGTCGACGCCTGGGACTTCCCGATGTCTTCGGGCTTGACGGGCTTGGCGTCGAACATCATCTTGGCGATGGTGTTGTAGGCCGTCTCCAGGAGCTCGTCCATCTTGGTATCCTCGCCGATGACTTCGAGCTTGATGGCTCCCTGCTCCTTGAGCTCGGCGTAGATCTTCTGGATCTGGACGCTGACGAAGAGGTTGCCGGCGTCCATCTTAAACTCCTTGTGGTTGTAGACCTTCTCCCAGTCAACCGTCAGCTTGGCCTGGTAGGCGGGGGTCAGGCCCTGGTAGGTCAGGATGAACTGGACGGAGACGTCCGAGGTCGGCTGTTTGAAGGAGTTCATGAGCAGGGTCGAGCCCTCTTCGGTCAGGGCGATGGACACGGCCGCTTCCGAGCCGGCCAGAAGAGGGGCCTTGCCCGTGCCGCAAACCTTCCGGGCGAAAACGCCGCCCTCCCCCGCCGAAGCGGAGATGATGTGGAAATCGCCCTTGGTGAACATCACCGGGCCGAGGATCTTGCCGCCCTTGTCCACCTTGGTGAGCTCCCTGCGGGCCGCGTTAAGCTCTTCCGCGGTCAGCCCGAACGTGCACAGGAAATGGAGGAGGCCGCCGGTGATGTCCTTGCCGGAGCGGACATACTGGATGAAGCTGAACTTCGGGATGCCGTCGGGCCAGACCGCGATCCGCGGCCCGAGCGGCATGTAGTGGTAGCCGTGGGCGTCGGCGTGGTCGCGGAAGAGCAGGGCGTTCTTGACCTGGATCGGCTCGACGTCGAGCAGGACCTCGGCCCGCAGGGCAAAAGGCAGGACGGCCGCGAGCAGGCAGAGGACCAGGCAAAACTTCAGAGTCCGTTTCATTTTTTCCTCCTTTTCGTCCATGGCTATTTCTGGAAGATCTTCTTGACGTGGAAGGTCCCTAACGTCAGGTCCAGGGAATCCACGACCTTTTCCCAGTCGGCCGACTCGGCCGATTCGCCCGTTTTGAGAACGGCCTTGATCTTGAATTCGAACGAAAGCTGTTCTTGGGTCGCGAGCGGCAGGTAGACCACCACGAGGTCCTTGAGCTTGTCCTTCGTGAGGTCGACGGCGGCCATCAGGCCCTCCTTGGCCTGGGCGCTGAGGTAGGGAGAACGGATCTCGACGTGGAGCTTCTCGACCTCGAGGGGCGTTTCGTAGGCCGACGGGTCGAAAACGTTGACCAGGGCCTCGACGTTGACCTTCCTCATCCGCTCGATGTAGGAGACGACCTCGATATTTCCCCAGATCTTGTCCAGGCATGTCTGGCAGTCGAAGTCGGGGGCGGCCTCCATCCAGAAGCTCCGGGCGTAGGTTTTGAAGAAGGTGTCCATCTTCGGGTCGGCCGGGATGCTCTTTTCGGCCGGTTTGGCGGCCTCCTTGTCCTTGTCGAGCTTCTTGTCGAGCTCGTTCTTGAGGAGCCCCATGGCCGTCTCGAGAAGCGGGTTCTTCTTCTTGGGGGGCGGAGGCGCCGTCGGGTACACCCTGCGGTACTCGGCCAGGAGCTGGTCGCGGAGGACGAGCTGGGCCTGGACGTCCCGGGATTCTCCCGGCGGGATCACGATCTCCGGCTGACAATTGAGGCTCTTATAGACCTCTTCACGGTTGGGAAGTTTGAAGCGCAGGCTGACGTTGGCGATCTTCAGGGGAAAATCGGAGAGGTTGCGGACGTTACGGAGGGTCAGGAGCGAGGCCTGCTCGTCGTAGGAGAAGCCGAGCTCCTCGAGGGGCGAATACATCCGGCCCGTGAAATACTTGAGCCCCACCTTGATGGGGATCTCGCGTTCGACTTCCCCGGTCTTGATGCGCATGCCCGCGGTCAGGCCTTCCTTCTCAAGAAGGGGCTTGAGCTGGGCCAAGGTCTCCGGAGTCATGCCGATGCTGATCGGGAGTTCGGTCTCGAGAGACCCGAACGTCGGGATACGGATATTTTCGATCTGCCAGTCCTCCCAGCCCTTCATGTCGATGATGTTGGCCTCGTCGTAGGGCATGGATTTGAGGACGGCCGACGTCCCTTTGGCCGCCTTGAGCGCCTCCTCCATGACTTGGACATCGCTCGGGTCGATATTGGCCTGGAGCGTCAAGGTCGTCCGGATCTTTTGGTCCTGGGTCCAGACCGCGCTCACGCGGTAATCCCCGGTCGCCTTCTCCCGGATGAGGTTGATCTCGCGCGGTAGAAAATAATAGGTGTTCGGTATGACATTGTCCTTATAGACCCGATTAAGCAGGGTCAGGGGCTCTTCGATAGCGAGGGGGCCGGCGTCTTCGATGGCATGTTTGGGAGGCGCGGACCCGGCGGGCGTCAGGGTGATCGGCCTCAGGGCGACCTTGTTGAAGGCCGCCAGCTCCAGTTTGGGCTTCGCCGTCGTTCCCCCCTGGGGCTGGGCCATGGCCACGGTCTTGGCGGCCGCTGTCGATTTCAGGGCCGACGTCGACAGCCTACTCACGGCCAAATCCTGGGTGATGGCGGCAGAGGCCCAGACGGCCCAGTCCTGACGGGAGGTCTCGCCGGCCGCGACCTGGAGCCGGAACGTTACCGTTTTTCCCGCGTACGCGCCGAGGTCGGCCGCAAGCTCGTCGAGGACGCCGTCGGCCCGGGCGGCCTTTGCTGCGATGATCTGGATGGCACCCGTGGTCTGGTCGATGACGTGGACCTCGAAGGTCGCGCCGTCGGTGGCCGTCGCGCCTTTCAGGAATCCGACCGTGGCGGTGAACTTGGAGTTGGCAGGAATCTGGACATTTGAATAAGTTCCGAAGATCATTCCGGCGTTTTTCCATTCGGGGTGCGTCTCGAGGACGAGGGCGAAAGTGTTACCGTTCTCGAGTTGGACGTTGGTCAGATGGCGGGCGAAACCCCGGCTATCGCCGTCGGAACCGTTCCAAGGGAGCTCACCCGGAGACGTGAGGGCGCGGGCCCAGCGGGCCTCCGGGGCCTTCCGGACGAAATCATAAACGACGGCCGATGAAAGCGAAGAGACGGCCCCGAGAACGAGACCGGCCAGAATGAAGATCCGCGTCAGACGGCGGCGAGGGAACATGGCGTCCATTCGGTCCTCCTTCTTCATGAAAAGGAGACTCTCTGCCAAAGACAGAAGTCTCCGCTTTATTCAGAGTGTTTAGTCGAGCGAGGGGACGGTCGGAAGATCTTTATAAACATCAGTATGACCCTTGAGGTTATTATAAGGCCGCGAAAAAAGAGATGTCAACGAACAGAATCGCGCCATCTAAGATCTTACTGAAAGGACATATGTCTTGCCATTGACAAACTCTGCACCATAACGGGCTATCATCGCCAATACGCCATCGCCCAACTCAACCAGATGGAGGATGCCGAGCCTCCTCTTCAAAGAACTTCTCGAATCCGGAAACGGCATTACACCAAGGACGTTTTGGCCGTGATCGAGAAGATCTGGGAAGAGGCCGGTTATCCCTGGTCGGTCCGCTTGAAGGTCATTTTCAAGCTGTGGTTGCCCTGGATCCGTTTGTCTTGTCGGCGACGATCCGCCGCAAGCTCGATCGTATTTGGGCTCTGAGAACAAAAAAACAGAATCTCGCCCCGGAATGCGGACTCGACCCAAGAAACAGCCGAAGCCCAAGACCTGGCCCAGAGTTTGGCCAGAAGATTGCAGAAGAAACGGAATGGATTAAACCCGGAAAAATGACACCCCCCAGCACCGTCACTAAAGTAAGATTCTTAAATGGCAAGATGATACCCACTATAGTAAGGTTTTTAAATGGCTTGACAGGTCCCAGAGAATTTATAGTGCATTTGCGTGAGGCCCCCCGGTTTGAACGAAAATAGTCCTTTCGCCCCCGGCCTCTTCCCCCGCTCCTCGTTTCCTCCTCATGCCCAGCCATCCGAGCGAAAAGTCCACGAGACGCTCGCATCGGCCCTCCCCGCCGGGTGGTTCGCCCGGCATTCCCTTAAGATCCACATAAAAGCGGGCGACTTCTCCGAAGCCGATTTCGTCATCGCCGACCCGGTCCGCGGCATCCTCGTCCTAGAAGTCAAGGGCGGGATCGTCCGTAAGGAGAACGGCGTCTGGTTCCAGAACGAGAGGCCGTTAAAGATGCTGCCTCTCGACCAGGCGCACCGGTTCGTCAGGATCCTGCTGGGGAAATACATGGAGCGCGAGCTCGTCCCGCCCTTCATCGGAGTTGCCGCGGAGTCGGGCGCGCTCTGGAAGGGCTGTGGCTTCGACACGGTGATCGTCGACGAGGGCCAGGACTTCGGCAAGCATGAGTGGGCGATCGAGAAGCACGCGGTCAAGTTCGACCTGGGACGGCCGTACAGGTGCACGCCGGGGATCCAGGCGCTGG
>Ga0315284_10002020_pt1 | contig 29113 bp, 20 predicted proteins | sample YL17G09_16_MG_FD_203696 | JGI IMG/M metagenome (GOLD analysis project Ga0315284, IMG submission 203696) | Sediment microbial communities from Yellowstone Lake, YNP, Wyoming, USA - YL17G09_16 | ecosystem: Environmental > Aquatic > Freshwater > Lake > Sediment | place: USA: Wyoming | collected...
CGCCGCTGTCCTTCCGCACGATCGACGTCATCGCCGCGTTGGCTTCCAGCGTCGTCCCTTTGAGCAGACCCTGCTCATGCAGCAACGGCAGCACGAAAGCGAGCACCTCGCGGTCAATCTCCAGCGGCAACCGCGACGTGATCCGCGTCAGACTCGAATGCTCGGCAGTCTCCTCGTGTGGCTGACAGCCGAGGAAACTCGTCAGCGACAAACTGTCGGAACACCGCCACACGATCCCGTGTTGTGAGTCGCTGTCTTCGAAGTAGCCGACGATCAGTATCCGAAAATACCCCCCCGACCCCCCTTCCCCGGCGCAATCGAACCGCGATCCTGCTGGGAGTCGTGCGGCCGACAGAGTTGCTCCAACCACGAAGCGAACTCAGCCTTCGCGAGCAGTTCATTCACCCGCTGATAAAACACATGCCGGGGACAGCTCATCGGTCGCAATCCAAAACTCTTGCTGCTGCTCCGTCTGCCAATGTCCCATCGCCATTCGCTGCTCCTCAGTCCCTCAAACGCATAGATCATAGCGCCCTGTCACACACATCAAGCCAACGACGGATTTTTCAACAGGATGCTAAGGGATTGCTGTGACGGTGCAAGCCGTTCCGAAATTCGTTGTGAGGTTTGAGAAGCAAGACCGAATTCACGAAATCATTTCATCGGGAGAAACAGCAATTGGGACTGCGTCCATGCTTGGTACTACAACGAATTGCGTGGAACATGCGAGGAAAAGGTTGGAGCACGCGGGCTACGAAGAGCTTGTCTTTCACGCGATCGGTGCGGGTGGAAGAGCGATGGAATCGTTGATTGATGCTGTTTTGGTAGGCGGGGTGTTGGACGTAACGACCACCGAAGGGGCTGTTGAATTGGTGCGTGGAATTTTGGACGCGGGGCCACCTCGATTGGGAGCGGCACCGCGAAGAGGGAATCCAGCGATGTTTGCGCCACGATGTTTAGAGATAGTGAACTTCGGCTAGAGAAACTCAGTCCCGAACAAGTTTTCGGGACGCTGTTTTCACCAACATAATCCACAGATCACATTGATACCGCGGTATCCCGCCCTCTCAACCTCACAGACCAAGATCCGAGCGCGCTTGAAATTCCTAGAAACATCAAAGAACTTCGAGCGGTGACAAAAACGTCTCCCTAGACCCGAACGGTCAGTTCGTCGAACAACACCATATGGCCATAAGCCCGCCTAGTCTAAGACTAAAGGCGTTCACGAATGGAGACGCTGACGAGATTTCTTACCCCAGTTTCTGGAAACCATTTTTGGAGATTCGAATTAGGATGATGACGAGCGATCAGAATCTACGCGAGCCATAGGCTACATGAGATCACACTGATAGTCGAAAAACTTACGTTCTTTAATGATGCTGGCAACAGGTGCCGGCACCATTTGTTCCCAATCGGGCTCGCAGCTACTGATTTTTCTGAGTACTTCGCGAGACAAAATACGGAGGCAGTCTTCAGAGTAGTTATTAAGGTGATTGATGCCGCCCCGGTCGAGCAGGTAACCATACAACTTCTGTAACTCCGGCTTGATCTCCAGATTGTCACAAGTCACAAGGTTTCCGGTGGTCTGATCCAGTAACGGATAACAGTAGATCTTGAGATCGTTCTTGAAGAGTCGCCCGAAGGATTCCAGAATTCCGCCGTCCAGTGATGCATAGTATTTTTCATCAAACAGCTCGCGCAAGCTGCCCGCTCCCAATGTGATTGCGATTCGTTCTTTTGTATATCGCGTTAGGTAAGCGGCAAGTCGGTAATATTCAAAGTAGTCAGAAATGAGCACCGTCATACCACATGCGGCCATCACGTCGGCACGCGACAGGAAGTCGCGTCGATCAATTTCTCCTTCAGATTTCAGATTTCGCATGGTGATTTCCATGATTTGCGCGATCTCTTTTCCCTGAACATCAGGCAGCTCACTGAATTTTGCATGCGCGCACTGCAGCATATCGACGTTGACATTGCAGACAGGCCGAAAGCTGCCGCGTTCGACAAGGATTGGCCTGTGGTAAAGAAATTCGGAAGGCTGCAGAACTTCTCCGTTCGCCGCGAACATCGCTGCTCCGCTTAAGCCCAGCTCAACCAGTTTCAGACTCATCAGCCGATTATCGATTCGCCGGAATGCGATACCAGAAAACTCGATCATGTCGATCTCAATCCTCGATGTGGAGAGTCCATCGAGCAATGAATCAACAAGGAGTTCGGGCTCGTGATTCAGCGAGAAAGCGCCATAAATCAGGTTCACGCCGACGATTCCCAGTGCTTCCTGCTGAAGGGCGGCCTCGGTGTCCAGCATCCGTACGTGAATAATAATCTGGCTGTCCTCATCCCGAGGATGCGCCTGAAACTTAATGCCCATCCATCCGTGGCATTCCGAACCGCCCTTGTAACCCCGAGCGGTGACGGTATCCGCAAACGCAAAGAAAGTGCTGCTGTCACCGCGAACATCACGCAGACGGTCTAGGTTTAATTGATGCTCATGATTCAACATCGCCTGTAATCGTTCGCGGCAAACGTATCGACCCGCCCGACCATAAATGGCATCGCTGACTTTCATGTCATAGGCAGACATACTTTTCGCGATAGTCCCGGCGCCACCTCCCACGCGAAAAAACCACCGCACGACTTCTTGGCCGGCTCCGATTTCGGCAAATGTTCCGTATCGACGTGTGTCAAGATTGACCGTTAACGCCTTGTGGTGAGTGTCCATAGTGTCTTTCACATGTGTTGCCGAAAAGTGCGTTTGCCTGATACCGCTTTAAATCCAATGGTCTGTCGAGGAGTTCAATTGCGTGTTATTTAAGATTCCGCCCGGAGTGGACGATGTGTGTGCCGCCCAAAATCCAGCCAGCCATCAGATAAGAATCAGGAAGAGGAATCACCACCCTCGCCGACTAAGCCGCATTTAGGATCGACTCATTCCCCCGCAAGGTGATTTAATCGCCTGCAATATCGGTAAGAGGCAGAAAACAATTTAGGGCCCGCGAAGTCGTGAAACTCACATAAGAGCTGCTTTCCCGCACAGGCTGTGACGGTACCCCGACGATTTCATCCGCTGGACGCCTTAGAAAGAATTTGATAGCACTTCACAATGCAACAAACATCATAAAAAATGTTGCGCGAGAGCCAAGACTCGAACCTCTGTCATTGCCATAGGGGATCGTTTGGCGGATTCCGATGAACGAGATCTGGAGCTTGCGCAAGGCATCGGCAAACGTGACCGGTGGCATGGCAAGAACTGCTGAGTTCGAGCGAGAGCAGGTTGACAGTACGGAGGATGATTGTCAAATGAGCCAAGACTGTCCCTCTCATCAAGAGACGTTTGACATTAAGCCAGAAGCACTGGGGGAAGTGCGAGGCGAATTCCAGCCAGTCAACACGTGTGTCAGCGGCAGCAAAATCTCTACGCACTTGCCGATACTGGCGAAGGGATCTGACAAATACGCGATCGTCCGCGGCATCACTCACAACGTGGCCGACCAAGGGATTGAGAAGCAGTCTCTCCTGACCGGTCACTGCTTGAGCTGTCCTAGCGAAAACACAATGGGCCGGACGCCGGCTGAAGTGGAGATTTATTCAAAGTGGCTACGACAGGAAATCCACGGTTAGGTGCGATAGCGATCGATTCGATGCAGTTTTGAGTGGCGGGCAGAAGATGCAAGTTCATCCGGGTTTGAACGGAGTGAGAGATCTCGACCGCAAGACGTTGGTTGCTTTTTACTTCGACGGTCCAATCCTAAACCGGATGAGTCGTTCAGGGGAAGTCCCAATCGGAATGATCACTCGTCAGCGGCACGTTGCAAGAAAGCAATTGACAAAGGAATGCCAAATGCGACAGACCGTCTGAGACCATTACTAAAGCTGTCTGCTCCATGTCGGGAGGGAAACGAATTCTATTCGGCAAGCAACTCGTCAACGATGTTTTCGATCCTCTTGTCGACTGTGGCACCCTTCCAGTTGAGTTCTCCTTGCCACCAAAATCGCACATAGCCATTCTTGTCAATCACGTAAACTGTGGGCCACATGGTGTTCGACCAAGCGTCCCAATTGCTGTTCTTGAGGTCGATGAGCACGGGGAATTTGAACCCTCTGTTCTTAGCGGCGTCTTGAACTTTCTTGACATCGCGTTCCGTCTCAGTTTCTGGCGTTTGAATTCCAATGACGCGAACGCCGCGTTTGGTCAATTGCTCGTGCCAACGAGTGTAGTGCCCGAAATTAGCGACACAGTTATGGCATTGAAATGCATAAAAATGCAGCAAGACGACCTTGCCACGATTGTCCGCAAGACTCGTTTCCGATGCACCGGCCCAATGGCCACTGTCAATGAGTTCGGGGGCAAGAGGATAAATTCGCTTCAGCGTCATCGTCTCAAAAGGAGGACCCATCAATTGACTCAATGCAGCCCGCTGTGGAGTCGTCAATGTCTCCGCGACGCCCCGGGCTTCCGCATCTTTGGCAGCCTTAACGTTCGCGAAGAGCTCTTTATCTTGTGTTTGTGCTTCCGAAAATTTTTTTGCAGCCCGATCGGTTGCCGCATACAAATCATTGAGCCGCGACGATTGAGTCTTCGTGAGATTGACAGCCTCGACAACTTCTGGCCGAGCAAAGACGCGTGTCCCTTGCGACTGAAGTTCGATTTGCTTCAACCGCTCCAAGTTTTCTGGAGCCACAGACTTCTTCAGCAAGTCGATGAGCAACTGCTCTTGATTTGCAATGATTTTGCGTTGCTCCTCTTCGGGCTTAATTCGGGCTCTCCACCACGGACCATCGATCTTGACTAGCTCCACCAAGAACGACGAAAGCGAGTCCCCCTCAAGTTGCAATTCCTTTTGTATTTCCGGTGTGTGAACAAGTTTGAGCAAGTTTTGGGGAACAACGGTCAGTTCCGCGGCCACAGAATCGAAGCCCACTCGATCCGCTCCCCAAACTCGCGAATGCGGGCTGAGCACCATTGCGAAGAAGAGAAACGGTACTAAAACCCTAAGCAAAAGATTGGCCGGCATTTTATGTCCACCCCATTGAAAATTTCCGGTGTCTCGAAGGTTGAACGATGAAGCGAATCGTGTTCCAACCGAAATACCTCGAAAGAAGCTCGCAAAAACCCGGTTGGAAAGTCGAGTCCTTGCAATTGTCGTCGCCACGCGCACCGCTTTCGTTATGTCATTGCGCAGGGTTGTTTGGGATTATCGAAACAGCAGGCATCGATGTGCAATAGAGTACCACGGAGTCAGCACACCTAAAAACCACTTGCTAGCCGTCAACCAAAGGGATCTCGCATGTTGTTTGCAGAAAATGGATCGAACATTGTGCCGTTCGAAATTCGTCGCGCTGGTCATTGCCCCCAAACCGATTAAGAAGATGTTCACGCACGCCGGATCAAGGGATCGAAACCAGGAACGTCTGCGCCGGGATCAAACATCGGCCGTTCGAAACTTTCGTTGAGTTGAATCGCGACACGATTCATCGCAGGATACACCAGCGTCCAGAAAACATTCCTTTGCGAGTCATGTCTGAATCGTCAGGGGAAGATACGTGCTCTCCTCCGTTTGGTGCCGCTCGATGCCCCCAAATGTCACCATCATCATCTGCACACGTAATCGGGCGGAAAGCCTACGGCTGACCTTGGAATCGCTTCGCACAGTGACTGTGCCGGAAGGATGGATGGTTGAACTGCTGGTTGTTGACAATGGTTCCACCGATGGCACGCGGGCGGTGGTAGAGTCCGCGGACTTGAGTCCAATCGAAGTCAGATATCTTTTCGTGGGCAAGCCCGGAAAGTCTCGGGCGTTGAACCGTGGCTTGGCTGAAACTACGGGTGAGATTGTGGTTTTCACTGATGACGATGTGCGGATGCACCCGCTGTGGCTGGTAAAAATTTGCCAGCCGATCGTCCATGGCCAAGCGGAGTGCACTACGGGTCATATCAAACTGGCACCGCACCTGTCGCGTCCGTGGATGACCAATCTGCACCGAAGTTACTTGGCCGATACATCGGACCGAAATTTCAGCGACGTTCAAGAAATGGTCGGCGCGAATATGGCATTCTTGCGAAAAGTGCTGGAAAAAGTTACCGGATTCGATTCGGAACTCGGTCCCGGAGCCCTTGGGTTCGCCGAGGATACCTTTTTTTCCAAGCAATTGCTTCAGGCCGGATTCCTGTTGTTGGGCGTTGCCGATGCTCAGGTGGAACATCACCCCGATCCGTGCCGGCTCACACGACAAAGTTTTCTTGCGAGGGCGCGCGTTCAAGGCTTTTGCCACGCGTATATTTCCCATCACTGGGAACACGCGGAAATCTCGCGGCCTTTGTTACGGTCGCTTAAAGTTCGTCTGCGTCTGGCATTCTACCGAATTCAACGTCGCCATCTCTGGCCGTTTGATGAAGGAATGGCGGATTGGGAAATGAGGTCGGTCGAGCGTCTGTACTACTTGGACGCCATTCGAAAGCTTTCCGGAAGCAGACGCTTCTACGGCCGGCACGCCTTGGTAAAAAATTCGTTGTTGGGGTTTCCGCGTCTGTCTCGAAAAATCGCCTGCCAACCGTTATTTCGAATCTGCCGAGCACATCGCGGCGCAACGGCCTCGCCTGCGATGCTTGCAGGCTGACCACGACTTGACGTTGGTCGTGCCAATCGATTCGAGATTACCGTTTTAGCAGGTTCAGTAACTAAAATGCCGCTTGCCAACGCTCAATGTGCGTGCCGTCTTCTGCCTCAATTTGGTGGAACCGCACGTTCAACAATTCTTGCGGCGGTCGCTTGTCACCGATCCTCGCCTCATGCGTGGTAGGCCGAGGATCGCGATCTGGACGAGCGTGACCGCTCCGGCGTGGTGTCTGAGCGTCGCTTCTCGCGACATCGTATCGTGAGGCGAGATCGAGTTTTTTGGGAAGGGGGGGGGCAGAGGGAGCCTGGGGCTAGCGCCGCTCTCCGCCTCCAGCGATCGGCCTGAAGTCAACGAGTCTTCAAAATTTCAGGACCGCATGGGCCGTAGTCACACGAAAAAACGAGATTGACTGCCAGTGACAAATTGACGGCCGAAAATCACCGTTGACAAAATCCCGAGCAACTTCTTACGTTGCTTTTGATCGCCCGGCTGTATAATCTGGATGGACAATGGGCGAGAGTCCTAAACGGCTGCGATTTTTATAAAGAGCGGCTGTGGTTTTTATGACTAAGAGGAGATGATTGCGATGGCTCTGACGTTAACTGAAAAAGCTGCAGGCGAAATCAAACGCGTTATGGGTGAGCAAAATTGTCCGGAGACTTCTGTATTGCGAATCGGTGTCGCCGCCGGAGGCTGCAGCGGTTTTCAATATTCGCTGGGTTTTGATACAGCCACAGATTCGAGCAAGGATCAAGTTAGCGAACAGCATGGAATTAAGGTCGCTGTTGATAAGAAAAGCTCACTGTATCTCGATGGAACAGTTCTTGATTTTCTGGACGAACTCAACCAACGGGGATTCAAGTTCAATAATCCCAATGTCGTCAAAAGTTGTGGCTGTGGTAGTAGTTTCTCGGCTTGAAATTTCGATTATTAAGCACGTTGTTAATTCAGCCCGACTTGTATTTCAGGTCGGGCTTTAACATTAGAAATGTTCGAAATCTTTTTGTTGTGCCATTGGCGTCATGCGGATTCCAATGAGAGATGTTGTGAAAGGTTTAGAAAATGAGTTTTTCGGGTCGGAATGCTTTGATCACGGGTGCATCACGTGGGATCGGACGAGGCTGTGCTGAGGAGCTGGGCAAAGCAGGTGCCAATGTGGCCATCAACTATCACTCGCACTCCGGTGAAGCCGATGAAGTCGCCAGTGCCGTTCGTCTCGGGGGAGGCAGGGCGATTACCCTTCAGGGGGACGTTTCGAATCGTGAACGGGTCGAAGAAATGGTGGCACAGACCGCCGCCGAGTTCGGAAGCCTTGATCTCTTCGTCTCCAATGCTGTTTACAGCGACCGACAGCTGATGCTGGGTAGCGATCTCGATGGCTTTCGCCGAACGATCGATGTCGGTATGTGGGGTGCATTTTATGGAGTGCGGGCGGCTGCGATGCAGATGGTCAAGCAGGGCAAGGGCGGATCTATTGTTGTGATCAGCTCACCTCACGCGGTCATCCCGTTTCCAACAGCAATGGCCTACAATATGGCAAAGGCCGCGATCGATCATATGGCCAGAACCGCGGCGATCGAGCTCGCTCCACATCGAATCCGCGTCAATATCATTCATCCCGGATGGATCGATACACCGGGCGAGCGGAAATTTTATACCGAGGAGCAGCTGGCCGCTGGAGCGGCAACGCTTCCGTGGAAGCGACTTGGCAGACCGGATGAAATTGGCAAGGCGGTAGCCTACGTCTTGAGTGACGCTGCCGAATACATGACGGGTAGCACGTTGACGATCGACGGTGGAGTGAGTCTTCCGTGGTGGTCGACACGCTCCGGTGGCGGACTGTAATCGTCAGCACATCGCCTGGGTCTCCGGGCCGGTCGTCTGACTTTCGTGGCCAATTGCAAAAAAAGCAGTCACGGCGTCGCGGTTTCCCGCGACGTCGTGCACTCGCAGGATATCGGCATGCTGGTTTGCGAGTGCGATGGAAACTCCCAGTGTTCCGAACAGGCGTTGATCAACATCACGGCCAGAAATGTTCTTGAGAAAACGTTTTCTTGAGTGGCCGATCATGACGGGCCGGCCCAATGAACGCAGTTGTTTGATGTGAGACAGGATCTGCAGATTGTGAGTCGCGGACTTTCCAAATCCGATTCCAGGATCAAAAATGATTCGTTCCGGATCCACTCCAGCAGCGGTCAGAGTTTGCAGCCGCTCGCGGAAAAACAAACAGATTTCCTGCACAACGTCGCTGTAATGCGGTTCGTTTTGCATGGTCCGTGGCACACCTTGAATGTGCATGGCAACGACCCCGCATTGGAACTCCCGGCAAACGTCGATCATCCGTGAATCGAATGTGAGCCCCGAAATATCGTTGACGATTCGGGCACCCGCCATCAGCGACTGACGCGCGACTTCGGCTTTGGATGTATCCACAGAAATTGGAATGTCGACTTTTTTCGCGAGTTGTTTGATCACCGGAAGGACTCTCTGCAATTCTTCATCGACCGGTACATCCTGTGCTCCCGGCCGCGTCGACTCACCGCCAACGTCCAGAATATCCGCTCCCTCCGCGACCAACTGCAATGCGTGTTCAACCGCCGTGTCAGTTTTAAAAAACTGTCCGCCGTCAGAAAAACTGTCGGGGGTCACATTGACGATTCCCATCATCAGCGGCATGCGACCAAGCTCACCACGGAATCCATCGAAACTCCAGCGGCGAGATTCAACAGGCATTGTCACAGTAAGGCCCTCTTCCTGATTGGATTTGGATTGCATGGATCAGAACCACGTGTTCAATACTAGTCGTCATGTCCCGGTGTCGCACGTTCGATCAGATCATTCCGAAAAATATCATCCATCACTAGGCCACGTTGAGGGACTTTATTTTTCACCTCGCCATGATAGCAGTTCGATCCGCGTTCGTTAATTTTCACATCGTGATAGGAACGACATGGCCGCCGCCGATCACCGAATTATTCAAATCACAATTCATGGTGGTGCTTCGTTTCCGTAAAATAATTTGAAATAGTCGGAGTGAAGAATGTCAGGTTCCCCGGTCAAGAAGGATCTGTTCGGTCGTCGCTCTGCAGTTTGAGCCCGCCTCACATCGCCATCTTGCTTTCGTCCGTGTCGTTAGGTGTCTTGTTGACTCCCGCCATAGGTATCAACTGCGTATTTTTGGTTCTATTCTGGTGTCACAGAGAATCTCTCTGATAGACGATGAAAAATTGCGATTTGATTCACGGCCTCATTGAGGGCGATGCGGCCTCTCCAAGAATCGTCCGTTCCCGAAAGACGGAACGTGTCAATTGGTTTAAGACACCTGCGGAACGATTGTAGTGTCGCGGGGTCGTTCAGGTGTGCGGCCGGTTGGTCGATTTTCGGGTGGATTGATCCCGACTTCCTCTGCCGATGTCAGCGGCCACGAAACGCCTCGGACGAACCGCTCCGGGTGGCGGGCATGAGCGGCGGCCAGCACGGAGGCCCCGGCTTCGAGGACTGCCGTCGCTTGGCCCGTGTGCATCAATGCCGGCGTCAGCAGGCCGATCCCCCCCGTGTCGGTGCTCCGCGTTGTGCCAGCGGAAGAAGCCACGGCAGAAGTCGAGTCCGTGGTCGTAGCGGGCGAAGCGGTCTGGGAAGTCGTGCCGGTACTTCAGCGCCTTGAACGGGCTTTCTGAGAAGGGATTGTCGTCCCTGACGTGCGGTCTGCTGACGGACTTGATTACCCCGAGCGTGGCCATGAGTTGCGTCACGGCATGGGATCGCATGGCCGCGCCGCGGTCGCTGTCGATTGTCAGTTGATCGCGATGGATGCATTCCTTGACGAGCGTCTCGCGAATCAATCGTTCGGCGAGATGTTGGGATTCCCGTAGCGCCAGCATCCACCCCACGACGTACCGGCTGTAGATCTCGAGGATGACGTAGGGGTAGTAGTAGGTCCACTTGGCCAGCCCCAGCAACATCGTGATGTCCGACGTCCAGGCCGAGTAGGGGGCCGTGGCCACCCGCTGCGGCTTGGCATAGGCGGGATGACGGAGCTGGTGACGACGCTCGCGGACCTCCTGATTGGCCTCGAGGACACGGTACATCGTGCGGACGGAACAGAGGGACGTGCCCTGATCCCGAAGTTTCGTGTCGGTTTCATCGGGAGCCTTGTCGGCAAACGACTCGCCGAGAAAGACATCCAGAACAGGCTTCCATTCGTCGCCACTCAAAGCCTCGTGGCGATGCCGGCCGCGGCACAGCGATGGCTTCGCACGCGACGGCTGCCCACGGAGGGCGTAAGTTCCTCAACCGCTTTCGTGGCTCGGTTACGTAGTCGTTGGGCGGCAGCTGGAGCCCCAGGATCTCGGAGAGTTTTTTGGGGACGTTCCGAACGGCCTCCGTCTGACGAAGTCTCTTCATGAGTCGTGCGTTCTCCCGGACGAGCCGCTGGTTCTCGGCGACGAGCGGCGCATTCGGGTCGGTCTTCCGCCTGCGCCGCTTGGGTACGAGGCCGGCGAGTGCCGCATCGCCACACTGCTTTCGCCACACTGACAGGTGCGACGAGTAGAGGCCTTCGCGACGGAGCAGGGCGCCGCGTTGCCTCGGCTTCGTGAACTGATCTGCCTCGCGCAGGATGCGGGCCTTGTACTCGGCGTCGAATCGCCGCCGCACGGGCTTCTGCGGCACCACCGGATTCGGCCGCTGCTGCCCACAGCCGCCGCCGCTGGGGTACTCAACATCCTGTGGTTCTCCATGTCCTGTCCTTTTGGCCCGCCACTCGAATAGGGGAAAGGCAGGTGTCTCACCTATTCTTGACGCAGAGGATTTTACATTTGCCAGGTCGTCCATCCTGAGCGAGTCGCAAAAGGCGACAGCGAGAAGCAATTTCGAGTTGCAAACACAGGCCCTAGACAGTCCATCCACTGAGCGAACCCAGCGGATGGACTCCAGAGTCAGGTGACCAGTGCCAGCCGCGGCATGTAGGAAAACGGTTTGCGGTGCGGCCCAATCGTTAATGAGGAATTGCGTCCCAGCCGCTACCGTTGGTCAGGTTTTCCACTTCCGCCCCAGCGCGCGTGGTCATGGCTTTAAAAACATCCGCGTCAATGAAACTGGTCACAAAACGTGCGTGACCGTCAACGAAGTGTAAATGGACTCCCCCCGGGTGATAGCTACTATAGTCGTCAATGTGCAGAGAGGGGTGATTGGGAGTGTGGTCGCTGACAGCAAGAATGCGTGCGGCGGCCTCTTCTCCGGTCGCCACGTATCCCAGCCAAGTACTATGCCAATCCAACGCCTTGTCTGTTCGATGCTCGCCGAGCATGACAGTATTGGTTGCCCCATCAAGGATGTCTATGATCTTCAGATTTCCATTGTGAAAAAACAGGCCATCACCACGACATTGCGCACCCGGAAAATCTCCCCCCACACAGATGTCTTCGTAGCCCTCTGTCCCAAAATTACCGACGTAGTTTGCCGTGGGTAGCGTGGCAAGTGTATTTGTCGGATTTAACTCTTCCACGATCTCCCAAGTGTCGTTCGACACATCAGACGGGCATCGGAAGATATTAAGATTGGTCTTGCGAATGGCATCATTCGCAAGATCCGTACAGGAGACATTGAAGTCTATTTTGCTGTAGACATTCCCCTGATCTAAGTAGGGAAGGAGGTGCGATCCCCAAGAAAATCCAGACGGTCCCTCGGTATTGGTCGCACCCGCTTGGACTCCGATCCAACCGGGCGGAAAAAGAGCATGAACGTCATGATAGTTATGCAATGCCAGTCCCAGTTGTTTCAAATTATTGAGACATTGACTACGGCGTGCTGCCTCCCGTGCCTGCTGCACCGCAGGCAGCAACAAGGCGATCAAAACAGCAATAATTGCGATCACAACCAATAGTTCGATAAGCGTAAAACCGGATCGTTTCCGCGGAATGAGCGTGAACATACGAAGACTCCTTGCGACAGCATTTGTGTGCTCGTCGGTCAGTTTTTTGATTAATCGGTAAAAAAGCGGATCAGACCGTCAGGTTCAAGCGTGAAACCGGACGACTCAGTGACTCAGTGATGCCCGTCGGAAACCACGTCACGCGATTTTCCACGTGGAACGTTTCTAAGACGAGCAGGGCTCTTTATGACTTCGAAAACAACGTCATAAAGTCGCCATTTCGGAGAAGCCTCTTCACACTGAGGGTGGGCCACGAACGTCAAAGGCCGTCTCATCATCACTTTCGATGATTAAGCCAGCAATCACAAAAAGTGGCTGGACTGAAGGAAGCTGCAACGTGTCTGCAACAGGGATTGGAAGATCCGCTTGTTGCAACGCCAGCAAACACCAAACACAGTGACCCTCGTCATCCGAACACGGTGTGTCAGGGGACTCCTCTGCACTCAACCGCTGAGTGATCGGATTCGACCCACACGCTCTGTGATGGCAACAAGTCGTACGACCGTCGGAGTGCGATACCGATTGCTGATTCGTCTCAACCCGAGCCAATGTATGATGCAACAGCCGATGGGTGGGTGCATACACCCCAATGATGCTGATCTGAATCAGCATCATTGCCACTGCAGCAACACGGACAGAGAATGATGACATGAAGTACACGAAACTCAGGTATGACGGTTTTACTCAGGGTTCATCAAGTGGTCGACCCGGCAGGAAAAAATCTGTTGGAAGGGTCATGCGATGAGTGACATTTGCGAATGATCGAGTGTTCGACAGGCGTCACACTCGGGATTACGACTTTACCCGTTGACCTGATGGAATTAAAAAGAGGCGATTATTTTGTGATCGTCGTTTATCGAAAAATTCTGCCTGACACGTTGCGGCCAATCTGCTCGACTCCCCAGAAAAAAGGCTACCTCGCATGAAAAAATGATCGCCTTGCAGCAGCCGTCCTTGATCTCGATGGGACGTTCAGGACGGAACGGGCGGAGCCGCCACTGATTACCGAGTTTACGACTCACGTAATCGCACTCAATCCAGGCCTTTCATCAAACGAGCGTAACGCTGTCGCGGGTTGCCAATCCAGACTCATTCCAAGAACAGAGATGCCGGCCACACCAGGTCCACTTTAGAACTTCCAGCAATTTCCGAACCTCGGTGAAACAGAAAGACACGACCGATACACGCCGGCCACCGTTTCGGGTAAGTTCAATCGATCGGCAGGCGGAGTTGATTTGCTTGCCGCCAAACGACGTGTGACATTTTCCAGGCCGTTCCGTTCCAGACTCAGTGGCCAGTCATAACGACAACCGACGACAGATGCAATCATGCAATTCATTCCACATCGACTGTTCTCGCTCATTTCCTGCTCCCTTTGCTTGGTAGCAGTTGCAAACATCTGCCACTTGCGAACGACGGGGCTCGGAGCGCAGTCAAGGCTCGGCCTGATCGCCTTGGCCGGGGCCCTCTCCATGGGAGTGCTGTCTGGGCTATTAGCCGTATCGTCGAATCGCTTTTGGCAGACACGGAGTGACGCGATTCGACGTTGGTTACATCATTTTTCAGACGTCGAATCCGCGATGTCGCAGCGAATGGCCAGCGGACTCATCCTGTGTTCCTGCGTCAGCTTTTTGATGATCGCAACCCATCTCGCTCCGCGGCAAGTGTTAGAGAACAACTCGGATCAGTTTGCTTACCTCACAACGGCGGCCGAAATACACACCACCGGGGGAAGCGTAGCGCTCGTTCGCAACCTGCTCACCGGTCAATTTGAAGAGGCCAATCGACATCCACTGTATCTGGCCTTGTTGGCCTTATGGCCGACGAAAGAATGGGGACAATGGCTCTCGGTTCTGTTCGGACTGATGACGCTCTGTGGCTTGGGGTGGGCCGTCATGCGTCAATTCGGACCTGGCACATCAGCCGTTTCATGTACCCTCTTCGCGACCAACTTCGCCTGCTGCTACGCCGCGACACTCGTCAGTTGTGAAAGTCTGATGGTCTGTCTCGCGACGGTGGGATGGTTGTATTTCGGCAGGCCTTATCAGAGCGACCTGACTTCGATCCGTTCGTTGTCTGTCCGACAGGTTTGTTGTGGCGGGTGGTTGGGACTGATGTACCTCACCAAAGGGACCGGGTTACTCTGGCTGGTTGGCTATGGAATCCTGCTTGTTGTACGCGTCTGCCTCACAAATCCAAACGCCACCGAGCCGATGCGCGTCAGTCTCAACAAGGCCTCTTTTCGGTGGAGGCGTGCGTTGTTGTCTCTGGCCTGTGTCTTCCTCGGTTGGGGGGTGGTCAGTGCACCACTCCTTGTCCGCAATACCTTGAGATATGGGTCGCCGACTTACAATGTGAATTCGTGGTTGCTGTTCGTCGACGAGTTTTCCGACCCAGTGAGTCTGGCCAATTCGATGTCTTTGGGGACGGCAACCCAGCGTTTTCTGGAAGAGCATTCCGCAACACAGATTCTGGAACGCGGCGTTTCCGGAGTGGTTTGGGAACTCTTTATTCTGATGCGAAGTCTGGGGCCAAGCCCATTGCAAGACAGCCGGATCTTGTTCGGAGGCCTCTGGGCCGGGATCGCGTTGTTCGGAGGGGCCACGGAGCGACGGACGGAGCCCTTCTTGATCCCCATTTGGCTGCTGATTTGTGTGCCGGTCTTCGGCTGGTACGTACCCGTTGCGGCCGGCGAACGCTTCATTCTGCCGCTGGTTCCGCCGATACTCGTGATTGCTTCTGGGGGAATCGTCCGGCTCGCCCAGTCTTGGTGGCCCCGCAGTGTTTCCATCGTTTTGACGAGCGGTTGCCTGACGTGGCTCATTGCTTCAACCGCTATGACCTTGCGCCTCACACAACTGGACTGACTGCAAGGCCTCCTTTGTGTTCCACTCGTTTTGGTGCGAGCGGCCGCCTGAATCGATTAAAATAGCGACCAAGGTCTCTGCCGGCGTCACTCCAGACTTTCTCAAGAGTCGCGGAAATCGGTGCTGCGGGGCTTCTGGACAACGAGTGAATCACTCGGAGTTGTCGGCTGAAAAGAATTCGCCAGATCCCACGCCCATCCGACGCTCGTTGGAACAGCGGACTCGTGTCGCCTTCATTGCCCCCTAGCAAGGATCCATTTTCAACACCGAATGTTCACGCTGATTCGAACACAGGAGGGGGATCGATCAGTCCCTGATTCGAACCATCGCGGGATCGTGTTGCGGGGTTGCGTGTGTTGATGTCCCTGACAAACTTTTTGAATCGGATTCTTGGCCCTAGCGATCTGCTCGGCGAGATCCCACACCACCACAACCACCCAAAGGCCCGGAAATATCACTGACGCTTTATTTTTTGACGATGACCGGTATCGCCAAAGCGGACACACAACAACTCGAATTGCATCCGGTATTTGGAATGGCGTGAATCGGTGAACCGAATCAGCGGCGCAAATTTTGCCTAGGAATGGATTAAAGGATCTCGAGTTGAGGCATTTGTGGCGCGTGAAGCAGTTGCTTGGCAACCTGTATCGCGGCTTGCTGGCAAATGTGTAACAGGGGTTCTTTGGAGGGATTGTCGTCATTGAACAAACTGGAAATACGGCCGTCGTCGCCCCGGATTCGAATGCCCGAATCGATTGGCAATTCGCCGAGAAATGGAATACCCAACTCTTCCGCTTTGCGGCGTGCGCCACCTCGTCCGAAGATCTCTCCGGTCATATTTTCGACAACACCCAGCAGTGGAATTTTCACCTGCCGGAACATGCTGACGGCCTTGATCGCATCCAGTAGGGCGACTTGTTGCGGAGTACAAACCACAATCGCTCCAGCCAATCCAACGATCTGAGACAGTGTCAGTGAAACATCACCCGTGCCGGGCGGTAGGTCGATGATTAGATAATCGAGTTCGCCCCAATCGGTGTCTTTGAGAAATTGTGTAATCGCCTTGTGAAGCATCGGACCACGCCAGATGACAGCTTGATCCGGCTTCACGAAATACGCCATCGACATCACCTTGAGCCCATCCGCAATGATTGGCTCCATTCGTTCGAATGTTTCACCCGTGGAAGTCGTATGTTTGACCGCAGACGGGGCACCCTGTGAGCCGACCATGTGTGGAATGCTGGGGCCGTAGACGTCGGCATCCATCAGCCCGACTTTGCACCCCAGTGTCTGCAGTCCGTAGGCAAGGGACGCGGCAATCGTACTCTTTCCGACACCTCCCTTACCGCTCCCTACGGCAATCACATTCTTCGCTCTCAAGCCGATTGTGCCACCGCTCATTTTGCCCCGGACATTCGAGATGTAGCTCACAGCGACCGTCGCGATATCGGGAAACGCCTGACGTAATTTCGATTGAACAAGTTCTGTAATTCTCGCCCGTCGCGGATAGGCTGGAGTCGGCAAATCAATGGTCACGTTCAGCACGTTACCTGATCCGAGACTAGCTCCGGCGAGCATCTTGAGCTCACCAAACGAACGGCCAAGTTCCGGATCTTGGCAAGTTTGCAATGGCTCCAACAACTGCATTTCAGTGAGCATTTCAGGTCCTGTATCCCTCATCTGTCCGTTGTTTATTTGTTGATGTTTATTTATTGAGCAGCGATCGACATCTAAAAGACAAATCCGTTTACGAAGACAGTTTGCTTGGTCAAGCAATCTCGCGACTGGACCAAGGGTTTTTGGTGTGTCGCCACAAACGGCTCATTCGGCGAAGAAGCAGAGATTTGTTTGGCAACCGTGCAAGACGACAAAGCACGAGTCTCCGAATTTTAGCGATGGCCATCGAAAGCGGCAACGGCTTGACGGTATAGCATTATTGAGCGGGCCGGATTGTCGCACGGCCAACCGTTATTGACGTGGATTCCTCGGCAGACGTTAGTGTCGCTCACTCGGTTTGCCACGCAGACAAACGCTGGTCCTTAATCGCATGGATTGGCTGTAAACCATGATTGAACTTTTGCTCCATTCGAAAGCAATCATCGACTCCGCCTCGCCGCCCGGATCTCGTGATGCGGATCGTGGAACTTGGTGAAACACGCCGACGGCTAGAGACTCGGTGACCCCCTTTCGGATGGCGCGACTGGAACCGGGCGCGATCCCGCGATGCGATCCGTATCGATCGACGGAGCGGACTCTGGCAGACGACGCCGTCAGGCTGACCGAACGGCGAAGAACACGCATGAACTTCATCCCCGAAAATATCGCTCGCCGGACGGAAGGGTCTTGAATCTCCATCGGCTCTCCGATGTGCTTTAGCAACCTGTCGACCTCCGTCCCCCAGATGCAGATTGCGATGCCGTCGCTCACCGAGATCCATGGCAAGCCCGCCTGTCATCGTCCCCTAAGATTACGATCGCACGGACTTTCCTATACAATCGAGCGCTCGAATAAGCTCACCGACACCGCCAACTCTTGAGAGATGGAGCAGATGCATGCGCTGGATCGTTGCCTTGTGTAGTTGTTTTTTGATCGCCAGTCTGGTGAGTGCGCAGCCGAATCCAACGATTTCCGCGACCGCGGAACGGCTCTTGTCGGATTTCCGCAATGACGACGGCACGATGCCCGATGGCAGTATGACGACGCGTGACGACTCTTCGGCTCTGAAAAAGGCCCTGAATGCGGGACCCGGAGTTGTCCAAATCGGGCCGGGAACGTATCGCATTCAGGCTGTCACGATTCCCGAAAATGTCACGGTCATCGGCACTGGCCCCGGGACCGTCTTACAGGCATTCGGGGAGCAACCCGTGTTTCTTCAACAAACATCGACCGCTTGGAAATTACGAGATCTCACGATCCAAGGCGAAGCGAGCGGCGCGTGGCAGAAACGGACTGATCGAGCGGCTCACGGGATGGTGATTGAGGCCTGTTGGGGTTATGAAGTCTCCGGCGTCACGATCCGAAACTGTGACGGAGCGGGACTGCAGATTATCCGCTCCAACAACCGAGCGTCGGGGTTCACAGACGGCGGAACGCTGACCCGCATCACGGCTCGGGAAAATTTTATTGGCATCCGGTTTGACACGCGAGCCGAATACATCACGGCATCACACCTGCACTGCCATCATAATCTCACTGGCCTGATAATTCACGCAGGAAACACCAACATCGCTAGTTCGAATATTGGCGACAACATGGATGGTCTTGTCATCGTCGATCATGAAAACGGATCGCACGGCAGTATCACGGGCTGCCTCGTGAATCACAACCAACGCTACGCTCTCTGGGCCAGAAACGTCACCCATGGCATGGCAATCGCAAATTGCTGTTTTTTTTACGGAACCATTCGAATCGAAAACTGCAGCGGCGTGAGCATCACTTCGGGTCTGATCAGCGCCTCAATCTCGACGGAAGGCCCAGACTTCAACAGGCTCTCCGGAAATCACATCATCCCCCTGACCTTTCAATTTGATATCGCTCCGTCAACGTTACTCGACGGCAACTTCACCAAGACCGGTCCGTGGGAACACAACCGGCGGTGACTTTGTGGAGCAAAATGACACGCCTGGCGTCGTGTCTCAGGTAGAGGGGATCTGACACGGCCGCTCTAGCACCTTTCACGTTTTCCGGAAGGTCTGCCGCGTTCTTCGTCAAGAAAAATGGTTTGGATTTTGCGTTGTGATGGTCAATGTCATCCGATGCTGTCTGCGTGGGGTCCCGCGTCTGTCTCGGACTTTTCGCCTCCCCCGTTCAAAGATGAACGTATGTTCGGCTGGGTTGAGAGAGTACCAGACTCCATTCGGCCATAGATCCTAAAACGGCAAGAGGCGATCTTGGCTCAGGTCTTTCAGCCGGGGCAGTCCATCGTCTCTGAGCCTGTCCTGAACACATCTGGCGGAGGGTTGAAAAACAGTCCCCTCGTGCACGTTTCTTTAATCGTCGGGCTCGCTACACAATCGTTGCTGTGTGCCATCGAAATCAATCGAGCCTCTTCACGCGAATATTTTTGAAGTGAACAGTGCTCCCCGGGTCATGCGCCTGCAATGCGAAGGTTCCTTCGTCGAGTTTATGCGTGTAATCAGGCTCCGGTTGCTTGTCAGCGGGCTCGGTATAATCAGTGACGATCGTGTCGTTGACCTTAATCTTGACGTTCTTACCATTGACGATGACGGTCTCGGTGTACCACTCACCGTCCTTCACATGAAGCTCAAAAACGTTTTTCACACCATACAGGCTACCTGTCTTGATGGGATCCTTTTTTGGGCAATTATTGACCTGCGCCTCAAAACCATATTTTGGCCAACCCTGCTCCTGAAACTTTGTGTGGAAGTAAATTCCACCGTTGGAATCGGCTTCAGTTTTGACGTCCACTCGCAACTCAAAATTGATGAATGGCTTGTCGTCTCCCACATAGAACACATGGCTTCTCGAACCGTTGGCCACAATCGCGCCATCCAAAATCTTCCAACTGTTCTTGTTTTCATTGGCTTTCCAACCCTCAAACGACTTGCCGTCGAAGAGTTGAACGAAACCATCCTGATCCGGTTCAGCCGCATCAGTCGATCCGATCAAAGTCAACGCGGTCAACATCAGGCAGCTCATGAATCGAGTCATCGGGAAGCCTTCTTCTGTAATTTTTTTTGGGGGGGGAGTGATTCAGTCACGGAATACAAAAGCTCGCATGGTCAACCCACGCGACCGATTTGTCAGGTGGAGAAAGTGTACCTGCATCAGTGAATTGATCAACCATGGCTGCGCATTCGGCCAACAATACCTGCTCCATAGAAAACAGCCCACCAATCCACTTTTGGCCGGCGAACATCTCGGGGACGGAGTGCGGGCGCGAGGCATTCCGCATCAGCGATTCTGCAAAAATGCTGATTGTCGGCAGGGTCGTCGATCGGCATTGACCTTCTTAAAAACCTCCACATTGTCTAAGCAACATTGTCTCGAGCCGGCCGGCGATCCACTGTGGATTTCAGTTATCGTTTTGCTTTTTCCAAAGCCAGTTGCTTGATTCCGCGTAGATCCAGTTTACCTGTTCCAAGCAGTGGAATTTCCGCAACTTCGATGAAGCTATCGTACGCAGGAATCCACAGGTTGGGGAGGTCGCACCGCGACAGTTCTGCGATGACATGGGCCACGGTCTTCATCATCGGCCGATGCAGAACGACCAGCCGTTCGCCCTTCTTTTCGTCAGGAACTGCGGTCACTGCGATTTGAATTCCGGCATCACTATTGTTGGGATCATCAACGATTTCCTGTAAGCAGGCCTCAATTTTCAGATGCGGAACCATCTCACCCCCGATTTTTGAAAAGCGGCTTAAACGCCCGGTGATGTGTATGAACCCATCGGCGTCAATCAGCCCCATGTCACCCGTGTCGTACCAGCCATTCTTGAGTACGGCAGCCGTTTTTTCCGGTTGGTTCCAGTAACCAAGCATAATGTTCGGCCCCTTGATCTGGATCAAGCCTTCTCGGTCGATTCCGAGTGGCTGGCGAGTTTCGAGGTCCAGGGCACGAGCGACGACACCGGGCAAGGGCCGGCCCACTGTCCCCAGTTTCGTTCCCTTTTGTTCGGTCTGTTCACAACGATGATCGGGAATGTTGACGGACGCCGGTCCCGATGTCTCTGTCGTCCCGTAGCCCTCCGACGGAAGGACGCCGAACTTGTCACGAAATTGCTCGGCCAGTTCGAGAGGCAGTTTCTCTGCGCCCACGACGACCAGATCGAGTTTGCTGAATTGTTCTTTGTCGACTCGCTTAAGGTATCCCCGCAGGAAGGTTGGGGTCCCGAAGAGGATTGTGGCTCCGTGCTTCTGAGCGAGCCTTCCAATCTCACGCGCATCGAGCGGATTGACGTGGTAAACCACCTTCGCGTTCAACAGAACGGGCATCCACAACGTGGCCAGAAATCCGAGTGAATGGAAGATCGGAACAACACCCAAGACGACATCGTGTTCCTCCACCTGAGCAACTTGATTGATGGCGTCGATGGTCGCTGAAATATTATGATGAGACAGCATCACACCCTTGGGTTCGCCGGTGGAACCCGAGGTATAGATGATCGTTGCCAAACCATCAATCGACGTCCTCCTTTGGCCCAAAACCCGTTCCAAGATCCAACTGGGAAGCACAAAGCTCCCGAGGCCCGCCAACAATTTGTCGAAGCTACGCACCTGCTCTTTCAAATCTTCCAAAAAGACCAAAGGAACGTCGAGGTTCATCGGCTTTTTCTCCAGCAGTTGTTTGCTGGTGATGACATGCTTTAATCGGGCGTCTTGAATGCAATAGTTGATGTCTCTTTCGGACATGGTGTAGTTCAAATTGACGGGGACTCGCCCAGACAATGTCACCGCAAAATTTGCCAGCGAGCAGCCGGCCGATGGGGGTAACAGGATGCCGACGTTTGGTTCGTTGGAGGAAAACACATGCCGCAGGAGGACTCGCCGCAGGGCAAGAACAGACGCCAGCACTTTGCCGCCGGAAAATTCGACTCCGCTGGAGTCGGCAATTCGGTGGCGATGTCGCGACTTCTTGTACGACCGAATCAGTTGCCGTGCAGGGGTCAGTTCTCTGAATTTGTCGGCTTCCACGGCATCAGCTCCCAGTTCTTGAACAGCGAAACGAATTTCCGCGGAACACTTCGGCGGGGCAATCGGTTTCCCAAAATGAATTGACAGGGGATAGGGCCAGCGACGCGGCCACTTGTTGAAAAATTTGCCGCCACGAAAACTGAAAATACTGCCCCACAAACCATGGAGATAAACCGGTATGATTGGTGCACTCGTCCCCTGAAGGATCTTGAGCATTCCCGGTTGAAAGGCCTGCAATTGTCCGGTGCGTGTTAATTGACCTTCGGGAAAAATGCAGACGAGGCTGCCATCGACCAATGCCTCCCTCGCCGTTCGAAGAGACTGAATGAGTGACTTTGGGCCTCCGTCAGACTTGATCGGAATGACCTCGTACAGACGCGCCAACCAGTTGAGTTGGGGATGATTGACAAAGTTGGCGTAGACGATGAATCGCGTCAGTCGTGGAATCTGCAGCATTAGCAAAACGCCGTCTGCAAACGTGACATGGTTCGGGGTGAGCATCGCGGCGCCGGTTTTGGGAACGTTCTCCAGACCGTAGACTCGCACTCTGTAGACGGTCTGGATTGCCAGCCACACGGCGAAGCGAATTGTGGCTCCTGGCAACAACCAGACAATGTAAATCGCGACAGGAATGGTTCCCAATCCCGCGATCAGAAAAATAAAACTCGGCGACAGATTGACCAGATCCCGGGCGACATAGTACAGCCCCGAAATCAGGAGGATCCCGGTGAACGCCAAAAAGTTTGTCGCCGAGACCACTTGGCCAAGATGACGCGCTTCGGCCCTCTGTTGCAGGTATGCCTCCAGTGGAACATCGAAAAGTCCTGCACTGATGCCCAAAGCGAACAGGGAAAGGCAGGCCACCGTGAATGACTCATGGGGCATCGAGGATCCATAAAAGCCGGCTAGGCATAACATCATGGACCAGAACGCCATGCCAATCGCACCCAGCGGAACAATCCCCAACTCGACATGACCGACGGACCACCATCCTGCGAGCACGCTGCCAACGCCGAGCCCCAGCACAAGCCACAGACCCATCCAACCAATCATATCCTGGGATACGCGGAGATCTTTCTGTCCCAGCTGATCCATGTTCATCTGAGCCAGCGAAGCCAGAATCCAAAAAAATGCGATACCCCAAGCCGCACGCAATAGCGGTGGGTCATGGGCCAACAGCCGAAATGATGAAGCGATATCTGCAAGCGGATTCCACGGAATCTTTCGGGCGGGATCTGCCGAAGGAAACGCACGAATGCCGTAACTCAAGATCCATCCGACAACGGCAACGCTCAAGAGCGTTGCCGCGACGGGAGCCAGTGACGAGGCGGTGATAACAGTGCTCGGCGTCGGCTGAATATGATCGGCCAACAGATTGCCAAAAAGAAATCCGAACGCGGCGGGAACGACAGTCATCAGGCTCATCCAACCATTGACCTGCAATAACCTCGATTCATCGACCTGCTCCGGAATGCTACCGCATTTGGCCGGGGAAAAGAGTGCTGCCATCGCCCCCGTGAGCATCACGACGAGGAACAGTAAGGTCATCTGACCCGAGAGGATGGCCGAGCATCCGAGCAACATGATGACGATCTCGGCAACCTTGCAGGTGCGTATTACGGCGACTTTTGAGAAGCGATCCGCGAGATACCCGGCCGGGGTCGCGAAAACGATGAACGGCAACGTGAATCCAGCCAAACCCAGCGACAATGCCGTGGCGGAACCCAACACAGGCTTTGCAATGGCCACGGCCAGCCACCGAAACGTGTTGTCATTCAGGACCGTCAAAAACTGAACGGCCATCAGACAAAATAGGCTGCGCGGTGATTGTTTCTCAGGGGGATTACCGATCGACTGCTGTTTCATCACTGCGGTACGGCTCAACTTGTCTGGGGGGGTTGGTTCCGCATCGGATCGCGACCGATCCGACAGGGAAATCGGCTGGTGATCTTCCGTGCCGACAATTGAGTCATTCATCGGCAAATCCTAGTGACAAGGTGGTTTGGATCACGGTTCGCGCAAACGACAATCTACAAAATCAGCAAATTGCCAGCCGACAACGCCGCTATCCGAACACTATCCCTGATGTCGAAGGATTTGAGAAGCGATGATTTGCAACAGACAACGTTTGCCCTGTGCGGCCAGCGGATTCGATCTGGCGCGATTGGTTGCTCTCGGGATAAGATGCGCAGTGATCGCCGCGGGGGATTGATTGGCCGGGAGAAATCTCACAAAATTGAGTCGGCCGCCGCGACTAGGGAACGCGTTCGGGGTTTGATGCCGCCCCATCGGTCTGGTCAACTATTGTGAGCGTTGAGAGGCATACTACGGCCCAGACGAACGCCGATCTGTGATTAGCGAAGAGCGTGGAAATTGCCTTCATTTCTGACGAGCTCGAACTCGACCCCTGGGCGGCATCCGAGGATCATCGAGCGACGGGGGCTCGAGCATTTTTTGAACCGGGGTTGAGTGAAATGACATTCTCTTGTAATGTTTGCAACCTCCGTTTCCGCTTCGTTGTTTGAAAGCCAACACGACAAGGATGTCGAGTGTTCCTTACGCGATCCATTCGTCGCAAGCTCTTCATTGGGCTTGTTTTGGTGCTGCTGATGCTGCTCTCGCTGGGTGTTGCGGGGCTGTCAGGATTACTTTCGTATCGCCGCTTTGTTCACGATCTGAAGGTGATGGATTCGGAGCCGTCACCCACAAAATTGGTGACGGCCTGTGCACGTTTGTTCGATCCTCTGTGGCTCAGGGAACTTCCCGACCCCAATCTCGCTTGGCGTCAAGAACCAGTGACCGGCAGACGACGGGATCTTGACCTAGATCACCCAATCTGGCGGGATCGCGTCGAACATGCTCTGCAAGAACTGCATGAACTCCGCATTCGACTGGTCCAGCTTTACGACTTGCATCCCTCTCAGAGGCAGCCGATCATTCTGAATCAGCTGGATGGGATCCAGCGGTCGTTGTCGCGACTGGGACAGGTTCAGGTCTCGATTGATTCGACTGCTGAGCGTCAAGAGACGCTCGACACAATGCTTCGCGACGTTGCCTGGTTACAGACAGTCATCCTGAACCTGCCGATCGCGGAACAACAGTTGTCCCCAATCTTGGCTGAGGCCGATACCGCCTATCGCTGGCGAATCTGGTTGATTGGAGTTTGTTCGGTCATTGTTGTGGGCTTGCTTTACGGGTTGTTTCAATGCGGATATGCGTGGGTCTTTGTGCCCGTACGCAAGCTCCACGATGCGGCCTTGCGCGTCGCTCACGGAGACTACAAGCACCGATTGAAACTTCCCGGTCGGGACGAAATGGTTGATTTAGCCGACAGCTTCAACCGGATGATCGATCGTTTTCAGCGTGACAAGTCTGAGGCCGATCGCGAGGCTTTGTGTCGCGGCGAGCAAATGGTCCGAAACAAACATTTGGTGGACCTGGGTCAAATGGCTTCCGGAATTGCCCACGAAATCAATAATCCTCTGTCGGCAATTTCCATGGCGGCAGACTCGCTTGTGGAACGGTTGGCCGAAACGGAGAGTCAGTTTGGAAGTTCTCCCGATGACCGTGGCTTACTTCGCACTTACTTGAACATGATCCAGCATGCGACGGAACGATGCCAGCAGATCACCAGACGAACGTTGGAAATCGCCCGCGGAAACAACAGTCCTCGCGTCCGCTACGACGTCACAAAAATCGTGGCCGAAGTGCTTGAAATGGTACGGCACATTGAAGGTTTCGGTCACGTTGAGATCCGATTTGATAGCAGCCAGTCGCACCCGGCCGACGTCAACGCCGGTGAAATCGAACAGGTGATTCTGAATCTTCTGATGAATGCTCTTGAATCCATGGAGGGCATGGAGTCCGGATCAATCACGATCATGTTGGCCGAATCCGTCGATGAGGTGATTCTTAATATTCAGGATACGGGTTGTGGAATGACGCCTCACATTCTGTCGCATCTCTACAAACCGTTTTTTACGGAGAAGCCGTCGGGTAAGGGAACCGGACTGGGATTGTCGATCGTCGATCGGATCATGGGAGATCATGGCGGCCGAATTGAGGCCTTCAGTGAAGGCCTTGGGAAAGGGAGTTCTTTTCGGATTCATCTGCCCCGAACGGGGCAAGAGGCTTCGAAGGCCGCTTAGCGTATCTGCCGTCTGAAGGAGGTTTTGATGTTGACGACTGATACCTAATTTTCATTGAGTCACTGCACAAATCTGTGTGGAATCGTTGTAAATTTTGTCCGAGACAACGGTTCTCTGCCGACCCTTATTTTTTGACGGTCACTAAAGTTCGAACAAGCCTAAAATGGACATTGCTCCCACGATAGTGATGTGATATGAACCGCTCGACCAAACTAAATCTTTCGGCAATATAAGCCGTCCGACAATCGTCGGCTCGCTGACAAGGATGTCACGAGAGGGGCAAGGAGACCGCCCGTTGACCGCTGCCGCCACGAATAAACTACGAGTCCTGTTCGTCGATGACGAGCAAACCATTCGCGATGTCATGAAAATCGAACTCCCACGCATGGGTCATGATCTTGTCTTATGTGAAGACGGACCAGCCGCTCTCAAGGCACTGGAACTGCAAACATTTGATGCCGCGATCGTGGATCTCAGAATGCCCGGCATGAGCGGATGGGATGTGATCCAACACATCAAAAAAGTCTCGCCAGAAACCGAAGTCATCATCAGTACAGCACATGGCGACGTCGATGCGGCAATTCAGGCCGTTCGCGCCGGAGCCTATGATTTTCTGCGAAAGCCCTGCAAGCTAATCGACATCAATGCGTCCTTAAAACGCGTCGCCGACAAACGCACGCTGACACACAAGACGATCGCGCTCGAATCGAGACTGAAGGCCGTGGAAGGCGCACCCGATCTGATTGGCCGGACTCCCGGAATGCTCCATGTCAAAAAGTTGTGCGAAAAAATCGCACCGACCGATTCCAGTGTTTTGATTTTGGGAGAGACGGGTACGGGAAAGGAACTCGTCGCTCGACGCATTCACGATCTCAGCTTGAGATCGACCATGCCGTTTGTGGCCGTCAACTGCGGAGCGCTTCCAGAAAATCTTGTGGAAAGTGAATTGTTTGGACACCGAAAGGGCGCGTTCACAGGCGCCGATACGCCGCGCAAGGGACTGCTTGAAGTGGCGAATGGTGGAACATTATTTCTTGATGAATTGGGCGAACTCGACAAATCGATGCAAGTCAAGTTGCTCCGATTTCTAGAGTCCGGTGAAGTCCGTCGCGTTGGCGAAAATGACGCATTCCATGTCGATGTCCGCGTGGTCTGCGCCACCAATCGCTCCCTGCAAGAAATGGTGGTGGAAGGATCGTTCCGCGAAGACTTGTACTTCCGCGTGAATACGTTCGAAATACAACTGCCACCTTTGCGAGAGCGTAAAGAGGATATTCCGGAACTGGCGCGCACATTAATCATGCGTTATATGAAACGACGCGACGTTTCCGACAATGCTCTGTCCGCCGAGACGGTTCAGATTTTGAAGTTGCACGACTGGTCTGGGAATGTAAGGGAACTGGCGAATGCCCTCGAGCATGCCGTCATCATGTCCGATGGAGAAGTCATCGAACCGGAGGACCTTCCTGCCGGCATTCTGCGTCATGCGGCCGCGTCAGGCCTCATCAAAACAGCCACTGTTGAACTCTCCAAGTGTCCAAAAACATTGCGCGAGATTGAGATGGACGTGATCTATCGGGTGCTCGACAAGCATCAAGGTGACAAGCCCAAGGCGGCCAATGAGCTTGGTATTGCGTTAAAGACGCTGTACAACAAACTGAATGGCGACACAACTAAAGCGGCTGGCTGACGAGAGCGCGAACAGACCGGTTAACCCTCTTTCCGCAGCTTTCATGGTGGGTCGATTGAGCACCCGAGTCGGATCTTATCTGCAGTGGAAATCTCTAGTCTGTCGTGGAACTGTTGTGCAGCGCTACGGAGGTGGAACGTCGCAAAAGCACGAGGTCATAGTTTCCGAGGAAACGTCGATGCCGTGCCACTTCGGCCAAGCTCGACAATTGCTCACCCAGCATTTCGAGCTTGTCTGAGCGGGTGACAACGAAGCCTCGCGGATTCTCGTTGAAGAACTGAGTCATCTCCTTCGGATTTCGAAGCCGTTGAACAGGGTGCTTCCAGTAGAATACTAAATTTGGTGAAAAATAATTGATGGCCGCGAGCTGTACTTCCATCGTGCCAGCCGCTTGCCGCGCGGCGGCGGCAAGTTTCGGAGAGTCTTGATGAGACCCAACGGAGGCCAGTCCAATCCCTGTGATCGAGATTGCCAACGCGACCGCACTCACAGACAAAATGCCAATCGCCTGCGACCGCCGTTCTCGTTCTGCCGCCGCGTAGGCAAATGCGCCGCCCATCACCGGAATAGCACCAATCAGCAGCAGCCATTCTTCGCCAGGCAGTAGGAAGCTCGACGCGATCGGAATGGAGACCATCAACAACATACCGATGGCTGACAATCCACGGCAGGAATGGCGAAATGAAATCATCCCTTGGCTCGCCGAAGACATCTGCCATGCATGGAGAGTTCGAGCGGTCAGCAAGGCTAGCGCAGGGTACATCGGCAAGACGTAATTCGGCAACTTGGTGCTGGAATACGAAAAAAAGGCAAACCAGACACCTGCCCAACAGGCGACGAAGCAATCGCTGTGGTGATCGATGTTCGTTTTTTCCAGACGGTTCTTCAACGTCCATAACGACAGCGGTAGAAAAACAGACCAGGGGAGGCTGCCCCAAAAAATAGCGATGACATAGTAAAAGACCGGACCACTGTGATGCTCTTTCGCCTTGAGAAATCGGGCGAGATTGTGATCACCCAAAAAGCCTTGCAACCAAACTCCATCCGTTTGCCATCCCACAGCGAGATACCACGGAAGAGCAATTGTTAAAACAACCACCGCACCGAATAAGACTCTCATCGCCGATGCCGCTTCGATAATTCGACTCAGTCGCAGGACTTGAGTGACAGACCCCAAGCTCCGGCGCCACCAAGGACCGACG
>Ga0315284_10002021_pt1 | contig 29112 bp, 25 predicted proteins | sample YL17G09_16_MG_FD_203696 | JGI IMG/M metagenome (GOLD analysis project Ga0315284, IMG submission 203696) | Sediment microbial communities from Yellowstone Lake, YNP, Wyoming, USA - YL17G09_16 | ecosystem: Environmental > Aquatic > Freshwater > Lake > Sediment | place: USA: Wyoming | collected...
CTGGAAATCTGGACCAACGGGACGATTACCCCCGAGATGGCCCTGGTCGAGGCGGCCAAGATCCTGCGCAAGCACCTTAATCCCTTCGTTCAGTACTTCGAACTGGGCGAGCAGATCATCGAGCCGGTGGTCTCGGAAGGCCAGCAGGAGGTCGATGTCCAGCTCTTGGCCAAGCTCAATACGAGTGTTCACTCGCTGGAGCTTTCCGTGCGGTCCATCAACTGTCTGGAAGCGGCCCAGATCGAGACGGTCGGACAGTTGGCCCGCAAGGCCGAGGTGGACCTGCTGAAGATCCGCAGCTTCGGAAAAACCTCTCTGCGAGAGGTGAAGCGCAAGCTCCAGGAAATGGGACTGTCGCTGGGCATGAATCTGCCCGTTCTGGAAGGCGAAGCGTCGCCCGGGGATACCAACGAGGCGTCGGACTGACAGACACGCGACAACGGAGAAGGTTGCCCTATGCGTCACCGCATTTCCGGAAAGCAATTAAGCCGCACAACCAGCCATCGCAAGGCGCTTCGGCGGAACCAGGCCGCCTCGCTGATCCAGCACGGGACCATTCGGACCACCGAAGCCAAGGCCAAGGAGCTTCGGCCTTTCGTCGAAAGGCTGATCACCGTCGCCCGCGAGGGCACGCTGCACGCCCGCCGTCGGGTGATCTCGATGCTCCAGGACCGCGACATGGTCGATGACGAGGGTAACCTGCTGGACAAGACCGTCGTTGGAAAGCTGTTCGACGAAGTCGCCCCCAAGTATGTCTCTCGCAAAGGCGGGTACACCCGCATCATCCGCCTGTCGGACCGGCGCATCGGTGATGGCGGCGTGCAGGTCCTGCTGCAAATGGTGGAAGCCTCCGCCTCCGAGGGCAAGGGCCAGGAAAAAACCTGACCGCGCCGCGCGGGCGGACATCCGGGAGAAACCGAGGTTCGCCATGGCAGCCAGCGATTGCGTATTCTGCAAGATCGTCTCCGGGGAGATTTCCGCCGCCAAGGTCCTGGAAGACGCCAGTTGCGTGGCCTTCATGGACATCGGCCCCCTGGCTGAAGGACACGTGCTGTTGATCCCCAAGGCCCACGCCGAAACCCTCGACCAACTGTCCGCCGAACAGGCCGGCGCGGTGCTGCGGAACCTTCCGGCCTTGGTATCGGCCGTGCGGGAAGCGACCGGTTGCGAAGGCGTCAACATCCTCCAGAACAACGGGCGGGTGGCGCATCAGGTCGTCATGCACGTGCATTTTCACATTATCCCGCGCCGAGGCGGGGATGCGTTCCACTTCAACTGGCCGGCTGGGAAATACCCCCCCGGCCAAGCGGAACAACTGGCCGAAAAGATACGCGGACGCCTGCGATAAGACCGCTGCGGTGCGGCGCCGACAATCTGTGGAAGGACTCGCCATATGAACGGATTGCGATGGGTCGTCCTGATATCGATTCTTACAACCGCCGCGGGCGGTTTGTCCTGTTCCTCCAAGCGAGGTGCGCAGCGCGAGGATTCCACCGCCAACAGCGCGCAAGAAACCACCACCGAGCAGTGGACCGGATGGGGCACTCCGACCCGCGACAGCCAACCGGCCACCGCGTCCGCCACGCCAACAACCGGAGAATCCGTGTCCACCAAGCCCGCTTCCGCCAAACCCGTGGTGCTGATTGAAACCTCCGAGGGCAACATTCGCCTGGAACTTTGGCCGGATAAGGCGCCGATCACGGTGGCCAACTTCCTGCGGTACGTGGACGAAGGTTTCTATAATGGCACGATCTTTCATCGCGTCATCGCCGAATTCATGATCCAGGGCGGGGGCTTCACCATGCGCATGGAGGAGAAGAAAACCCACGAGCCGATCCGCAACGAGGCCGGCCCGTTCCTGCGGAACCTCCGCGGGACTGTCGTTATGGCCCGTACCCCGCATCCCCAAAGCGCAACCAGCCAGTTTTTCATCAACCTGGCGGACAACCACTCCCTCAACCACACCGGCAACACCGCCGAGACGTACGGCTATGCCGTCTTCGGGCGGGTCGTCGAGGGCATCGAGGTGGTGGACAAGATCGGAAGGGTTCCCACCACCAAGGTGAAAAGATACGAGGACGTGCCCATCCAGCCCGTGGTGATAACGCGAGTTTCCCGGGTCGAACCCTAGACGGTCCCACCCGTTGCCCATACGGATGCCTATCCTTGACTTTGCCCCCGCGCGCTAGCGAGCCGGCGGCCGCTTGAACCGGCCTGTTTGCATACCGGAGAGTTGGAGAAATCCGCATGAAGGTAGTGATCGCCCCCGACAAATTCAAGGAGTGCCTGCCCGCCTCCGAGGCGGCTTCGGCGATGGCCGAGGGCGTGCTGGAGGCGTGCCCCGATGCGGTGGTGGACCTTTGTCCGATGGCCGACGGGGGCGAGGGCACGGTGGAGGCGATGGTCGCCGCGACGGGGGGGCGGATGATGTCGGTGGATGTCTTCGACCCTCTGGGCAGACCGATTCGAGCGCACTTCGGCCTGCTGGGGCGAGCCTCGCCGCATCTGCCCGGGGCGATCGGCCTGGCGGCGGCGGTGGCCGAAAGCGACGCGCCCAGCGGCGGGGGGGCCTGCCAGGATTGTACCGCCGTGGTGGAGATGGCGGCGGCGGCGGGGCTGTCGCTGGTCCCGCCGGACAAGAGGAACCCCCTGCGGGCGACGACGTTCGGTGTCGGGCAGATGATCCTGGCGGCGCTGGACTCCGGCGCCCGGCGGATCCTCGTGGGCCTGGGCGGTTCGGCCACCGTGGATGGCGGCGCGGGTTGCGCGCAGGCTATCGGTGTGGTCTTCCATCGCAGCGACGGTCAACCGCTATTGACGGGCCTGGGCGGCGGGGGACTCATCGAGATCGCCGATCTGGATATTTCCGGCCTGGACCAGAGAATCGGCCAAGTCGACATCCGCGTGGCCTGCGATGTGACCAACCCCCTGACCGGTCCGGAGGGCGCCGCGGCGGTCTACGGGCCCCAGAAAGGCGCGACGGCGGAGATGGTTGCTCAGTTAGACGCGGGACTTGCCCACCTGGCGGAACTGATCCGACGAAAACTGGGCGTGGATATTGAGTCGCTGCCCGGTGCCGGGGCCGCCGGGGGGCTGGGGGCGGGGCTGGTGGCCTTCGCGGGCGCCAAGCTCCAGCGAGGCTTCGATATCGTTGCTTCGGCCGTCGGATTCCGCAGGCGCCTGGGCGGGGCGGGCCTGTGCATCACCGGTGAAGGCCGGCTGGACGCCCAAACCTGTTACGGGAAGACCGCCATGGCTGTGGCCCGGTTGGCCGGCGAACTGGCCGTGCCATGCATCTGCATCCCCGGCCAAGCCACCCCCGACGCGCCGGCTGACATCTTCACATCCGTCCGACCGCTGGTGACCGGTGAGATCACGCCCCGGGAGGCCATGCGCCATGCCCGCCAACTGTTACGCCGCCGGGCCGCCGAGGCCACGCGGGAATTCATGGGTGGAAGATAATGCTTCGATACACTCGATTGAGTGACTCATCAAAATTTCTTTAGCCGCGAACATCGCGAACTCCGCGAACATTTTAGAAAATAAAGGCTTGGGTTCTGTTCGTGCTGTTCGCGTTTGTTCGCGGCTAATATTAAACTGTGGGTGACTCAGGTCGATTCCCCAACCGCGCGATCAAAACGATTTGCCGAGCGGCCCCTTCGGTCAGGCGGGGCTTGTCTGGGGGCGCGGGTTGGGGTACAAACATCCGGCCTTGAATCGCTAGGATGATCCATGGATCACTTTACCTATTGCAATGGTCTGTTGCACTGTGAAGCGGTTGCCGTGGCGGACATCGCCTCCGCCGTGGGCACACCCGTGTACATCTACTCGGCGGCGACGCTGTTGCACCATTACCGGGCCGTGGAGAAGGCCTTCGCGGCGATGAAGCCGACGATCTGCTTTTCCATCAAGTCGCTGTCCAACATCCACATCCTGCGCCTCCTGGCCGAGGCGGGCAGCGGTTTCGACGTGGTCAGCGGCGGGGAGCTTGCCCGCGCCCGCTCGGCCGGGGCGGACTGCTCCCGGATCGTTTACGCCGGGGTGGGCAAGACCGACGTGGAGATACGCCAGGCCATCGCCGCGGGGATCGGGCTGTTCAACGTGGAGTCGGAGGAGGAGTTCGAAAACCTCTCCCGCCTGGCCGGTTCGTCCGGCCGGTGCGTGCGTGCGGCGCTGCGGGTCAACCCGGACATCGACCCCAAGACGCATCGCCACACCAGTACCGGAACGAAGGAGACCAAGTTCGGCGTGGACATCGAGCGGGCCGTGCGGTTCTTCCACGCCTACGGCCACGACGCCAACGTCCGCCTGGACGCCCTGCACATACACATCGGTTCGCCGATCTACTCACCGGCGCCATACGTCGAGGCCATCGGAAAGATTTTGGGCCTCATGGAGGCGCTGCGGCGCGACGGTTTTTCGATTCGCACCTTCGATATCGGCGGGGGCTTCGCCGCCGACTATGAGGAACGTTGCGCGCCGGTGGCGGCCGACTACGCCGCGGCCATCGTGCCACTGCTGGCGGGGCGAGACCTGGAGATCATCCTGGAACCGGGCCGGCAGATCGCGGCCAACTCGGCGATTCTTCTGACGACCGTCCAATACGTCAAGCGCGGCGGAGAGCGAAACTTCGTCATCGTGGACGCGGCGATGACGGATTTGATTCGTCCGGCGTTGTATGACGCGGAGCATTTCGTCTATCCTGCCGCCGTCCCGGCCGAGTGGTCTCCGCGGAGGAAACTGGACTGGGCGCCGCCGGAAGCGGTGAAGGTGGACATCGTCGGTGGGGTGTGCGAGTCCAGTGATTTTCTCGCCAAGGACCGCCTGCTGCCGCCTTTGTCGCGCGGCGACCTGCTGGCGGTTTTTACGGCGGGAGCGTACGGATTCGTCATGTCCAGCCAGTACAATTCGCGCCCGCGCGCGGCGGAGGTTCTGGTCGAGGGCGACCGTTGGCGAATCATCCGCCGCCGCGAGACCTATGACGACCTGCTGGGTCCCGAGCGGGACGCGTGACCGGGACCGTCGGTGGACCCCATGAAGGACCAGGAACCCGGCGGAGAGCTGCCCATCGTGCGGGATCACCGCCGGCAATGGCGGGACTGCCTCTACGTTTACCCGGTTATCGCGCGGCGAAGCAGGGGGCTGAGCATCGGGATCAACCTCAACCCCGAGAAACGTTGCACCTTCTCCTGTGTCTACTGCCAGATCGACCGAAAGACGCGCCGAGACTTGCATGGGGTGGGCATCCCTACGCTACGCCGCGAGTTGGACGCGGTCCTCGCCGAGGCCCTCAGCGGACATATCTGGCGGGAGGCTCGCTTCGCCGCCACGCCGCCGAGCCTGCGACGCGTCCATGACATCGCCTTCAGCGGCGACGGAGAACCGACGTGCCTGGCGAACTTCGACCAGGCCGTCGAAGCCGCCGCCGAGGCCCGACGCCTGGCGAAGCTGGAGTCGCTCAAGATCATTGTCATCACCAACGCCTCGGCGCTGGACTCACCGCAAGTCCGCCGGGCGCTGCCCATCCTGGACGCCAACAATGGGGAAATCTGGGCCAAGCTCGACGCCGGAACCGAGGAGGCATTCCAGCGAGTCAACCGACCGCACGCGACGATCACGCTGGCCAGGATCGTCGAGAACATCACGGACGTCGCTCGCGGCCGGGCGGTCGTGATCCAAAGTCTCTTCTTCCGCTCCGCGGGGCAGGCTCCGTCAGGTGAGAAAATCGAGGCCTACTGCCGGCGGCTTGAGGAGATCCTTGGGAGTGGAGGAAAGATCAAGCTCGTGCAGGTCTACACCGTCGCGCGCAACCCGGCTGAGAAGGATGTCTCCGCGCTGACCGCGGCGGAATTGGACGCCATCGCCGGGACTATCCGCCGGACCGTAAAGGACATCCCCGTCGAGACATACTGACAGGCTATTCCGAAGCGACCTTCAGCAGCGTGTGAACTTCCCGGCCGGGCAGCTTGGCTCGGCCGTTGAGAAAGCACAGTTCGATGACAAATGCCACGGCGACGATCCGCCCGCCGAGGCTTTCCACCAGCTTGCAGGCGGCGGACATCGTGCCCCCGGTGGCCAGCAGGTCGTCGACCATCAGCACCTTCTGCCCAGCCCGAACGGCGTCGGCGTGAATCTCCACGGTGTCCTTGCCGTATTCTAGGTCGTAGCTTTCGCGGATCGTCTTGTGTGGCAGCTTGCCGGGCTTGCGGATGGGGACGAAACTCGCGCCCAGTCGCTGGGCCACCAGGGAACCGAAGATGAAGCCGCGACTCTCGATGCCCGTGACGATCTCCACGCCCGCGGACTCAAACGGCTTGGCCAGTTGCTCCACCGCCGCCGCCAGCGCTTGCGGATTGCCCAACAACGGCGTGATGTCCTTGAAAACGATTCCCTTCTTGGGGAAATCCCGCACGTCGCGAATGTATTGGGCCAGGTCGATCATATCTTGCCTCGTCAATCTGTGTTGCTGGGTGTCTGGTTGTCGTCTCGAAACGATAAGTTCGATGTTTCCGGCGGGCGATACGCGCAGGTGAGATAGAGGTGCCGTGCTATCTGGTAGTACGACAGGAGCTGCATCTTCATCATCTCGGCGTCCTGCTTGTTGTCCTGACCGATGGGCAAAAGTTCCATGGAATCATTGGTCACATGAAACAGCGTGGTTTCATTTTTCGGCGACAGCACCAGCGCCGTTTCGCCCCGCACAATCGCAAACCGGTCCTCGTCATGGAGAACGGCGAAGCCCTGGCGTTCCTCGATGGACAGGACATCCCGTCCCAGGAAGCAATGCTCGTACGTCCCGCCCAGCAGGCCCAGGATTGTCGCCGCCAGGTCTGTCTGACTGGCGACGGTACTGACTCGCCTGGGCGCCAAGATGCCGGGGGCGTAGATCAGGCAGGGGATGCGATAGCCGGGCACGTCAACCAGGCGGGCCTGGTCCAGGTCGCGCCCGTGGTCGGAGACCAGCACGAAGATGGTGTTCTTGAAATACGGGTCCTGGCGAGCCTGGTCGAAGAACCGTCCCAGCGCCCAGTCGGCATAGCGGTAGGCGTTGAGAGACTTGACCTGCTCGGAGTCGCCCGGGATTGTCTCCACCTGGCCGGGGGGGATCTCGAAGGGTGGATGGTTGGAGACGGTCAGCACGACGGCGAAGAACTTCTGTTCGCCCAGGGCCTGGAATGCCTCGCGCGCCTTGTTGAAGATCATCTCGTCGGGCACGCCCCAGTTGCCCACCTGCTCGGGGGTGCCCATGTCCATCTCGGTGTAAAATTGGTCTACGCCCCCCTTGGCGAGGAATCCCTGCATGTTGTCGAAACCTGGATCGCCGCCGTAAACGAACAACGTCCGGTACCCCCGGCTGTGGAAGACACTGGGAAGGGTAAGGAACTTGCCAAGCGCAAGGTCTCGCTTCAACACGGACAGGCCGCCGATGTCGGGATGTCCACAGAGGGTTCCGACGACGCCCCGGCTGGTGCGAGGTCCCACGGCGTACATGTGGTCAAAGAAGATGCCTTCCTTGCACAGGGCGTCAAAGCAAGGCGTCTGGCTTGGGCCTAGCCCCAGCGCGCCCACGGGCCTTCCGGCCATGCCCTCCATCAGGATGACCACAACGTTATAATTCTTGCGCGGCGAGTCGGTGTCGCTCCGCCGCCACAACGGATTGGCCGGGTCGCCCAGGAGCGTCTGGCCGGGCTGGACGAGCATCCCCGCGGCCACCTCGGCGGCGCGAGCGGCGGGAGGGAAGGAGTAGAGGTCCTTTTCCTCCCGGTCGGGGTTGATGTTCGACCGCGCGGCGTGAAACACCGTGAAAAAGTTGTTCATCGTTAGCTGGTTGATGACGCGGTTGTTGGTGAAATAAGCGTTGTTTTGCTCCAGGGGTCGGCGATCCATCCCACCGCGACAGGCCACCACACACAGGGCGACGATGACCGCCGCCAGCATCGCCCGGGGAGGCCATCGCACCGGTTGGCCCGCTACAGCGGCTCGCCAGAAAACCCTGTGGAATACCCTACGGAAGACCAGGAACGCCAGGACGATCAGGATCGCCAGCAGCCACACGGGATAGGTGTGCCAGATATACACGGCCGACTCGTGGAAATGCCCCCAGTGGGCAATCGCCAGCCAGTTGAGCCGATATCCGAAGTGCAGGAAGAAACACGCCCCGATGATCTCGACGGTCAGGGCCACCGTGGCCACGGTGGCGGCGTAGGTGGCGACGCCTTGTCGGAAACTCCTTCGGGCCAACGCCTCACTCGGCGCCAGCGACAGAACGACCGCCAGGGGGAGCAATGCGTAGCCGATGGGTATGGCGTCGAAACGCAGGCCCACCAGGAAACAATCGAGCAGGTCGGCGGCGGAGGAACCGTTGAGGTAGTGGTGCCGGGCGATCAGCAGCATCGAACGGAAAACCGCGAACATCGCCCATCCCAGGATTCCCAGGGTCAGCAGCGGGCGGATTCGCGTTTGAACCGACAGGGCGGAAAACGCCTCCCTCCAGCGATGAGGAGGCCGGGGTGGTGCAGTGAGGTCTGACGGTATGTCCGTTGCCCGCTGATTGGCCAAGTGTCTGCCCACCTTCGCCGGTTGTCTCCGATGGACTGGCGTGGTCTTGCCGGGACCGTTGCGGTGGGGGCTGTGCCCGTCGGAGGCCCCGCCTCCCGCTAGGCAAAAGCCCTGGACAATAGGATAGACCCCGCAGCGCAAAGGTCAAGCGACTGGCATCGAGGGTGGGAAGTTCTTATGATGAGCCTTTTAGCCATCGGACGGATAAGGCCATGGGATCGAAAAACCACAGTCAAGACGACAACGAGACGAAAGACGGCGGATCCACCGGTGGGCGGACTGCTGTGTCGAACTTTATCGAGGAAATCATCGTCTCCGACTTGCAGGCTGGGAAAAACGACCGGCGTGTCCATACGCGTTTTCCCCCGGAACCAAACGGTTATCTGCACATTGGCCATGCCAAGTCGATCTGCCTGAACTTTGGCACGGCGGCCAAGTTCGCGGGCCTGTGCAACCTGCGTTTCGACGACACCAACCCCACCAAGGAGGAGGTGGAGTACGTCGAGAGCATTCAGGAGGACATCCGATGGTTGGGGTTCAGTTGGGATGACAGGCTGTTCTTTGCCTCCGACTATTTCGAGCGATTGTACGAATACGCCGTTGCGTTGGTCAAAGCGGGCAAGGCCTACGTCTGCGACCTCAGCCCCGATGAAGTGCGGGACTATCGTGGGACACTGACGGAACGGGGCAAGGAATCTCCGTATCGAAATCGCTCGGTGGAGGAGAACCTGGACCTCTTCGCACGGATGCGGGCGGGGGAGTTTTCCGACGGCAGCCGCGTGCTGCGGGCCAAGATCGACATGTCCTCGCCCAACATCAACATGCGCGACCCGGTTCTCTATCGTATCCTGCGGTCCACGCACCATCGTACCGGCGATGCCTGGTGCATCTACCCCACCTATGACTGGACCCACGGGATCAGCGACTCCATCGAGGGCATCACGCATTCCATCTGCACGCTGGAGTTCGAAAATCACCGTCCGTTGTATGACTGGTGCCTGGAGCAGCTCGGCATCTTCCATCCCCAGCAGATCGAGTTCGCCAGGCTGGAGCTGACCCACACGGTGCTGAGCAAGCGGAAGCTGCTCCAACTGGTGAGTAACGGGCACGTGTGGGGCTGGGACGACCCGCGCATGCCCACCCTGCGGGGCCTGCGGCGGCGGGGATACACCCCCGAGGCGATCCGCGAATTCTGCGAACGCATCGGCGTGGCGAAGTTCAACAGCGTGGTGGACATCCGCCTGTTGGAACACTGCCTTCGCGAGGACCTCAACAAATGTGCCCCTCGCGTGATGGCCGTCCTGCGTCCGCTGCGGGTGATCATCGACAACTATCCCGACGGAAAGGTGGAGGAACTCGATGCCGTCAACAATCCCGAAGACCCCGGCGCCGGAACGCGGAAAGTGCCGTTCTCACGGGAGCTTTATATCGAGCAGGACGACTTCCGCGAAGACCCGCCCAAGGAATTCTTCCGCCTGTCCCCCGGCCGGGAGGTGCGCCTGCGGTATGCCTATTTTGTTAAATGCACGGGCGTGGTGAAGGACCCCCACAGCGGCGAGGTGACGGAACTGCATTGCGCGTACGATCCCTCGACGCGCGGCGGCGACAGCCCGGACGGACGAAAGGTCAAGGCCACGCTGCATTGGGTGTCGGTATCGCATTCGCTCCCGGCGGAGGTGCGACTCTACGACCACCTGTTTACCGTCGAGCATCCCAATGACCTGGAGGAGGGGCGGAACTTCACGGACCTTCTGAATCCGCGATCATTGGAGGTCTCGAGGAGCTGCCGGGTGGAACCTTCCCTGGCGTCGGCGGATCCGGAAAACCGCTTTCAGTTCGAGCGGCTGGGGTATTTCTGTGTCGATACGGAGTCCCGTCCCGGTGCGCTGGTGTTCAACCGGGCAGTTGCTCTGCGCGACACCTGGGCGAAGATCGAGAAGGCCCTCAAACCAAAACACTAGACAGACAAAGGCGTTATGACCGACCCACAAGGCTCGAATTCAGTTTCTGGTCCATTTCGGACGCGGTTTGCGCCATCTCCGACGGGATTCCTGCACGTGGGCAATGCCCGCACGGCCTTGTTCAGCTTCCTGCTGGCAAGGCATAGTGGTGGCCAGTTCCTTCTGCGGATTGAGGATACGGACCGTCAAAGGCACAACGAGCAGGCCGTCACGGAGATCATGGAGGACCTGCGCTGGCTGGGCATCGAATGGGACGAAGGTCTCTCCGTGGGCGGCCCGCACGGTCCATATCGCCAGTCGGAGCGTCTGGAAATTTATCACGGTTTTATCGATCGGCTGCTCAGTGAGGGCAATGCTTACTATGCCTTTGAGACGTCCGAGGAACTGGCAGCCATGCGTGGTGGCGAAGGCGGAAAGGGGGAGTTTCGCTATCCTCGCCCCAAGATGCTTCCCACCCAGGCCGATGCGGCCAAGGCCCAAGCGCAGGGTCGGCCGGCGGTGGTGCGGTTCCTCTGTCCCGGCCGGGACCTGACGGTGATCGACGACTGCTTCGGGACCGTGACCATGCCTGCCGGCGAGATGGAGGATTTCATTATCCGCAAGGCCGACGGCTATCCGACCTTCTACCTGGCCAACACCGTGGATGACGCGCTGATGGAGGTCAACTACGTCCTGCGCGGCCAGGAGTTTTTGGGCCAGACCTGGCGCCAGGAGTTCCTGCGGGATGCCCTGGGCTTCGCGCATCCGCGTCACGCGCACCTGCCGCTGATCCTGGACATGCAGGGACGCAAACTCTCCAAGCGCGACGGTGACGTGGAGGTTCGGGGGTTTCGAGCGGCCGGCTATCTGCCGGAGGTGCTGACCAACTTCATCTCGCTGCTGGGCTGGAGCCCCGGGGGAGACCGCGAAAAAATGACCCTCGCCGAGATGATCGAGCTTTTCAGTGTGGATCGCATCGGCAAGACCAACGCCAAATTCGACCGTGACAAGCTGCTGGCCTTCAATACCGATGCCCTGGCGGCGGTGGGCCAGACGCGACTCCTGGCGGCGTTGAAAGACTATTTGTCACTGAATCCGACGCCCATACCGGCGGGAGACGACGATCTGCTGCGGTACCTGCTTCGCGTCCATGCGGGAATGCGCACGCTGGCCGATATCCCGGCCAAATGTGGCGTGCTGTTTGTGCCCGATGACGCCTTCCCCTACGACGACCAAGCCGTCGGGAAGGTCCTGCGGAAAAACGGCGACGAAGGCATGAAGGTGCTGGCCCAACTGCGGCGATTACTGGGCGAATGTCTCTGGACCGACGCGGCGATAGAGCAGACCATCAAGGACTTCTGCCAGACCCATGGCTTGGGAATGGGGCGGGTGGCCCAGCCGTTGCGGGTGGCCGTTACGGGTAGGACCATCAGCCCGCCCATCCATGATACCCTGGTGATCCTTGGTAGGGATAAGACCCTCTGTCGGATCGACCGCTGCCTGGCCCTGGCGCTTCGGGGTGCTTGAGGGGACTAGGCCTGGTTGGTTTGCTCCGAGGCGATCGTAAGCGGGCTTTCATTTCCATCCAACTGGTTTTCCCTTTGGCGAATGGCCGCTGGAATTCCCTGGGGATGGTAAATGCGGCGGGAAAGGTACTCATCCACGATCCGGGCGCAGGCTTGGCGTTCTTCGGCCAACGCGGCGGTCATCTCCTCGGTGATGACTTCCTCCAGTGCCGCAAGATCATCACTCGCCAGGGGAATGTTGCCGTTTTGTATCCATTGTAGGATCGTCCGTTGCGTTCGCTGCCGAGGCGTCATTAGCGTCCCTCCGAAGCGGTGAGCCTTATGCATATGGAAAATTAGGTTTCAGCGGACCATGAGACCCCTTTCGGTCGCTTTTTTTTAATTTTTTGCACTTGCCAAGAGACGGCTTGGCGGCTATCATCATCTACGGTTGTTGCCCCTGCCGGTGCTGCGGCTGGCAGGCAAGTCGCAACTTGGAGGCCAAGGTTAATTTGGGGCCGATGCCGGGCCAGGAGGGCCCACACCCGACCAGTACAGTTGGGTCATGCGCACTGTCCGTATTTATTTCATGGTTGGCGTGCGCGGGTGTTGCGGCTGTATCTGTTGCCCAGAACTAGAGTTAGACGCAAAAAACAGGTGAATCAGCGGCTTTCCTTTGACCAGGACCGTTGACTCACCCGCGTTTGGGAGCGGGCGGATATTCTGCCCGCTGACCGCGTTTTTTTATTGTACCTCACGCCGATGGCGTGGGTCAACACGGATACGAGGCTTCTGGAAAACAGTCGGTCCGTGTGGATGTGTTGACGTTGAAGGAGGACCAATGCCGGAACCTGTGACATTGCTGGCGGTTGGTAGCGGTATAACGGGGCTGGCGGTCCACTTGGCCCGTCGATACTTCGAGACGGCCAAGGAGGTCGTGGACATTGTATTGGGTTTCGTGGCCTTGGTGTTGTCTCTGCCGTTGCTGGCGATCTGTGCGGCCATCATCAAATTGTCCGGCAAGGGACCGGTTCTCTTCACGCAGATCCGGATGGGCAAAGGCGGCAGGCCGTTCCGGATGTACAAGCTGCGAACCATGTATTCTGATGCGGAGTCCCGCACCGGGGCGGTTTGGGCCAAAGACAACGACCCGCGCGTCATGCCCGCCTGCCGATGGATGCGGCGAAGCCACGTGGACGAACTGCCCCAGTTGATCAACGTCGTCATGGGCGACATGTCGCTGGTGGGGCCTCGACCGGAACGCCCGGAAATCATGGCCGAGTTGGAGAAGGTCTACCCCGACATCCACAAGCGGCTGTCCGTGCGTCCGGGCATCACCGGGCTGGCGCAGATTCGCCGCGGATACGACACGACCGTCGAAGCCGTGAAACATAAGCTGGAGGCCGACCTCCGGTATATCGCCAATCGCAAGTGGAGCACCGAACTGCGGATCATGGTTGCGACGCTGACAAAGCTCAACGACAAGGGAGCACGCTAGTGGCGTACTCCTGGAAGGCACATAAGGCCCTCGGATGGCTCGTCTGCCTCGTAGCGGCGGGGGCGGTCCCTGCCCAGGCGGCCTCTGTCGTCACGGACGGCATCAACACCGCGGGCGAATGGGCCGATGCCTCCGTGATCATTCACGACCGCAACGAGGCGGGGATTCCCGACGACCGCGACATTAAGAGCATTTGGATCAAGGGCGGACACAGCCTGTATCTGGCGGTCAGCGCGTATGGGCAGCGGCTGGACCTGGCGCCTCGGGATTCCAGCTCGGCCTTTGCGTTTGGCTTCGCCCTTGGCGACGGACAGACCTGGCGCCATCTCCAGTTGGATTACAGCCAGGCCCGACCGGTGGACCAGCGGATGCGTCTGCTTTCCCTCGACGGTGGAGCGCGCGACCTGGGGGCGGCGACTTACGCCGTCGGAGATACCCTGGAGATCGAGGTGCCTTGGGCGCTGCTGCGTCCGGAGCTCCCGCCCCAGCAGGCCGAGGTGAAAAACTTTGCTTTTGAGTATCGGGCCGTCAGCGGCGACGTGACGGGCGACGGAGAGGTGAACCTTATGGATTTGGGTGTACTCGGCTCCAACTGGGGCCGCGTCGACATGGCGGCCCGCCAGGGCGAGCTTACCGGCGACGGCAAAGTGGACATCAGCGACCTGGCCGTGCTGATGGTCAACTGGGGCGGGCATCCGTATGACACGTTTGACGGGACGGCGGCCATCGAGAGAAATCTGCCCGTGGCCACCCACGCACCGGAACCGCTGACCGCCTTGAGCGTGGTGATGGCGCTGACGAGCCTGGGGGGTTACCTTCGCAGGCGGCCAAAGTTATAGGACACAGGAAAGGACCACGAAGGCCGTCGTCCGGCCGATGCCGGAACAAGGCCTGGAGTGATAAACCCGGTGGAAACGAAATCACCAAATTGTGTATGCCGCAAGAAAGGAGGGTCGTACTGAGAGGATCCGTGTTGGCATGGCAACAACCACCTCGTTGCCCTGGCTGAAGGCTGCCGCTGGGGCGATGGAAGAGAGTGGCTCATCAAGGATATTGCAAAGAACGCAGCACGGGCCTGGATGAGTATGAGAAGCAGCCAGTTTGTGGTTCTTTCCCGCCGTTGAGGGGAAAGGCAAAAAGAACGAAGAAGAAGAAGGAGAACAAGAAGATGAGATGCCTAAAATTACTCGCAGTGTTGGGCCTGATACTGGCCGTGAGCGGCACGGCCGGGGCCCTGACCTACATCCCGTTCCGGGAGAGCTGGGACGGCCCGGTTGTGGCTCACATCTATGACCTGAGCCAGTCCACCACCTACAGGCCGGTACACGCCGACGGTACCGCGTTTAGCACCAGTGATTACGGCAAGTGGTGGAAGCCCAGCGATCTGGTCTCGTCCCCCGGTTTGGCCACCAACCCTGGTGAGGCCAACTGGAGCATCTTCCAGATCGACGTGATCTACAAGGGCACTGATGCGGGTTACAACAACATCACGGAAATCGACACCAGCCACCCCCTGTACATGCATGGGGACAACAACATCGAGGTTGTCGGCGCGCTGTTCGGCCGACAGGACAACCTCGTCAAGTTCACCAGCCCCGCTCGTTTTGAGTACGAAAGCAGGAATGATTACGTTGAGGTCTTTGCCCAGACGTTGGGCACGGCCGCTCCCAATCCTGCCATCGGCATCGGTGCCGCCGGCAGCGCCGGTCGCATCTATGACGCCAACTCCGGCACGTACCTCAACGAGTACGTCTCGATCGGTTATGATGCCGCCGGGAATCTGCTGGGCGACGCTCCGGTGCTGGTCCTCAGCCCGGACGCCGGGTATTTCGGCGATGAGTTCGATACGGATCCCAACCACTACGATGCGAACTACGCGCCGAATATCCACCAGGTCGCTGAGGCGGAAGGCTACTTCGTCCTCAGCGCCAGCCATGGCGAGCTGGACAGCTACTACTCGGTCATCGGCGGTACCAGCGTGCAGAGTTGGGATACCGACTTCTTCAGCCCGATGTCCCTGATGTTCCCCAAGCCGTGGGCGAATTCTCTCACGACGTCGGATATCCGTATCCACGTCACCAACGATCCCATCGGCAATCGCCCCAACGCAGCGTATGACTGGCCGATGTACTCCTCGGATCCCCTGAGGGCCTACTTCGTGCCAATTCCAGAACCGCTGACGGTGTTGGGCGCCTTCCTGGGTCTTGGCGGCCTGGGCGGGTACATCCGCCGGCGTCGCAGAGACTAAAGCGGAAGCTGATGTAATTGATTTGTCTTTTTGACGGTATCCATTGCGGGCGGACACCCATCCGCCCGCAGTGGGGCTGTCGAACTTTGTGGCCGCAAGACGCCGTAGAAAAAAAAGTTTATTTTTGCAGGAGTCGTATTATGAAGAAGTCCAACGCCTTCAGTGCGGCGGCTCTCGTCGTGGTGCTTATGCTCGCAGCCGCCTGCGCCTGGGCGGTCCCAGTGACCTTCTCGGGCCAGTCCGGCACGCTTTCCGCTTTGGTCACCTTTGACAGGAGCGGCAGCAACCTGCTCGTCACACTGGCCAACACATCGACAAGCGACGTGATGGTCCCCGCCAACGTACTGACGGCAGTGTTCTTCGACCTGGCCGGTGATCCTACGTTGACCCGAACCAGTGCCATCCTGACACCCGGCAGCACGGTCTTGTTCGGCACGACGGACCCCGGCAACGTTGTCGGGGGAGAGTGGGCCTACAACAAGGGCTTTGCCTTCGACCCCAATGTCGGCCGACAGGGCATCAGTTCCGTGGGGCTGGACCTGTTCGGTCCGCATGACCGGTTCCCCGGCAACGACCTCCAGCCGCCTGACAGTCCTGACGGCCTTCAGTATGGCATTACCAGCCCCGTGGATGACCCCAACACGGGCAACACGCCCGTGACCGAGGCCGGCAAAAACGCCCTGATCAAATCCTCCGTGGACTTTGTCCTGGGCGGACTGCCGACGGTGTTTGATCCCAACACGGACATCACGAAGGTTTACTTCCAGTATGGCACGGACCTGTCGGATCCAAGGTTCCCCGGCGACAGGCCGCCGGACTATGAAAACCCTCCTGTTCCCGAACCGCTGACCGTTGCGGCTGTTAGCTTGGCTGTCGGCAGCGTCGGGGCCTATGTCCGCAGACGTCGAAAATCATAACGTCATATTCGGCAAGACGATACGCTTAAGGCCTTAATTGGCCTGCGGTGCCTCTGTTAAAGCTTTTTCGCAAGGATCCAGCGGTTCATAAAAAAAACCGCTGGATTTTTCTTGCTCCAAGGTCCGATAATTATTGTCAAGCTTCCGTCGGGTCGAGATAAGATAAACCCCGCTTTTGGAGCTTCAACGTTGTATCGTGAGGATGTCGCACAAAACCGCCGGTGTTGTCGCAGCCGTATCGGTTTCTCCAACTCCCCCAGTTTGCCCTGTTGTCGGCGGAATCGTAGGCTCCAGGTGTACGGGCACGAACACAGGCAGCGAACTGGAGGTATGAGATGATCGCCCGAAACACGGCCACTATCGGTCAGGAGCCAGCAGCTTCTGCCCCCCAATCCGGTGGCGAGAGCCGGCGGCTGGCGATGCTGAAACGCGCGGGGCTTTTCGGCGCCGATACCAACGGCGTGACCATCGTCCGCGCCGTGTCCTCGGAGGACTTGCGAAAAGCTTATCGCCTGGTGCACGACATCTTCGTTGAGGAAGGCTACATTCTTCCTCGCTCCTGTGGGATGCGCCTGCGGGTCTACGAGGCCCTGCCGGAGACAGCGACGTTTGTCGCCAAGACCGGCCGGGAGGTCGTGGGTGTCCAGAGCCTTGTGGTGGACTCCGAGGACTTGGGCCTTCCCTCCGACGAATCTTTTCACCGGGAGATCGCGGCGCTTCGCGGTCCTGGAAGGCGCCTTTGCGAGGCGACCAATCAGTCGATCGCCCCGGCGTTCCGCAGGAGCGCCGTTCCCACGGAACTGATGCGGTGCTATCTTGCCCACGCCGTGGGCGCCGGATGCAATGAATTGATCACCACCGTCAGCCCGGGCCATGCGAGGTTCTACTCGTTGCTGGGCTTCGAGCCGATCAGCCCCGTCCGGAGCTATTCGCAAGAATTGGAGGATCCGGTGGTTGTGGTGCGGATGAACATGGACACCATTGCCGGTCGCGCCACGGCGGCCGACCAGCAGCAGGTCGGCGATGATGTATTCCTCAAATCCTACTACCTGGACGACAATCCCTATCAAGCCCGCATAGAGGCCTGGGCGGCCGAGGCAGCCGCGGCCTTCTGTGATGCTTCCTTTCTACGGGAGATGTTCGTCCGCGACAGCGACCTGCTGGGGCAATGCGGCCCCGAGGAACTGAACGCCATCTACTGGCGGTGGGGCCCGGAGCTTTTTGAGGATGTATTGCAGCCGGCGGGGCTGATAACCGCGGGCGTCTAAGCCGCGGGACGAATTGAAAATAAAAGCGGCAGCGGGCCGGTGCTCGCTGCCGTTGTTTTTTCAGGGCAGTCGCACAGGGGGCAGGCTCGGGCCTGCTTCTACGGGCCCGTGTAGTCGAACTTCCGCTCGTAGTCCAGGCTCATGCCGCCGCCGAAGTCGGGGTAAGCCTCGCATCGGACCTCCAGGTTCGCCGGGACGTAGGCGGCCATCGCCGTGGCGAAGCGTTCATCCAACCGCCGGTCCGGCGAGACGCCGGGGCAAAGCTGGATTCGCAGGACGGCGGCAGCGTCTCCGCCGCGCAGGCGGAAGTTTCCCGTCGTCAGCCTGGCCAGCGCGGCATCGAGGTACAGGCCCTCCTTGACCTGCTCGGGGTAGACGGGGGTCGCTCCGGCCTGGACGCACTGTCCCCGGCCGAAGACAAGGACGACCGGGAAATCCCCCGCCGCCCCAGCCGGGAGGCCCATCTGACTCATAACCATGCCGATGGTCTTGGCGTCGGGGACGGCGGCCACGTCGCCGGGTGCGTAGCGGATCAGCGGCAGCGGCCGTTGGAGGTCCAGCGTCGAGAGGATCAGCTCCCCGTTGCCGCCGATTTCAACAAAGATACGAGAGGGATCGTAGGTGAACAGCGACGGGACCACGGCGGCTTGCGGACCGAGCACGGTCCGCCGCAGCGCGGGGTCCTCGTGCAAGGCTCGCCGGAGGGCCACCAGCGTGGGAACCTCGAAAAAAAGGTTCAACCCCAACTCCGCCACGCCCATGCTGGAACCGATCGTGCCGGTTTCGCCCCGGCCCGGTTGGATGCCCAGGATGCCCTCCAGATACTTTCGGGCGTTTTCCGCCAGCGGTTCCTCGCCGACGATCACCTGCACCAGGGGCTTTTTCCAGTCGATGCCTTGGCCTTCCCCCAGTTCCAGGACGTGTTTGATGAAGGCCGTCTCGCCGACCAGGATGATCTGGCCGTAGTGGCGCGCGAACTGCGCCACCAGCGCCGTTACCATGTCGGCCCGGACGCTGGTCTCGGCCAGCGTGCAGGCACGGGTGAGCACCTTGACGCCCATGGGCAGGCAGTTGACCAGCAGCGTGCGGCGGGATCGGACGGCGAAAAGGGCGTCCAGGGCCGCGTCGAGGCGGTCGGCTTCCGTCTCGGCGCCCGGCAGGTCGTACAGTCCGAAGGCGAATCGCCCCGAATGGCCGGAACTGGTCAACACGCCCGCCAGGGGGGGCAGTTGCCCATCCACGCAAAGCTCCGCCACGGGGAAGCGGCCGAAGGTCGCCTGCTTGTCGATGACCGGGACGAGCCGGCGAAAATCGTCCAGACTCCTGACGCTCTGGATCGAGACCCCGGCCTCGCGGAGGATTTGTCCATAGGCGGGGACTTTGGCGGCGGCGCGATTAAAGGCTTCGATGACGGGGTCCTGGGAGGTCATTGGCCTTGTCCTTGCGGTTGCGGGTGGATCGGACCGCCACCGGTGACGGGGCGGTCCGATACGATTCTCCCATCCACGAACTCGACGATTCTCCTCGCCGCCTCGGCGGCGGAGGCCTCGTGAGTCACCATGAGGATGGTCACGCCCAGTTGTTCATTTAATTCCCTCAGCAGCTTGATGATCTCCCGGCCGTTGGCCTGGTCCAGCCGGGCGGTCGGTTCGTCGGCCAGCAGCAGGTCAGGCTGGTTGACCAGCGCCCGGGCGATGGTGACTCGCTGGCGCTGGCCACCGGAAAGCTGCCCGGGCAGGTGCTTGGTGCGGTCGGAGAGGTCCACGCGGGCCAGGAGCTCTTCGGCCCGCCGTTGGGCCTCTTGCAACGGTCGGCGGGAAATCCTGGCCGGAACCATGACGTTCTCCATCGCCGTCAGGTGGGGTAATAGCAAGTCGTCCTGAAAGACGAAGCCCAGCCGGCAGTTACGGAAGGCGTTGAGCCTTCGCTGGTCCATGCGATGGACATCCAGGCCGTGTATGAGGACTCGACCGTCGCTGGGACTGTCCAGCGTGGAGACGATATTGAGCAGGGTGGTCTTTCCCGCCCCGCTGGGACCGATCAGCGCGAGGAACTCCCCCTGGTCCATTTCCAGGTTCACGTCGCGAAGGACGTGCACGGGCGCCGCGCCGCCAAAACGCTTGTTGAGCTTTTCGATCCTCAGCAGCATGCCGTTATCGCCCAAAGATGACCTCGGCGGGGTTGAGCTTCGCCGCTCGCCGGCCTGACCACCAGGCCGAGCCAAACATCGTTGCCGCCGCCAGCACGATGGCGGCCATAAACGCGAAGGCCTTCGGTTGGGTGGCGTAGGTGCCAATCCCATACGTTTCGGCCGAGACCTGGTAGGGGTGGGACTGCTCGTAGGCCATCACGCCCAACACGGTGGCGCAACCGATCGCCGTGCCCGCCAGCCAGATCAGCAGCGCCTCAAGCAGTAGGATGGACCGCAGGGACCACCGCGAAGCGCCCATCGCCCGCAGGATGGCCAGTTCCTTCTGGCGGTTGAGCACGAACATGCTGAAGACATTGGCCATGCCCACCGCCGCCACCGCGGCCACCAGCACGTTGACGAAGAAGGTCACGCGGTTAACCGTGGCGATCTCGGCCAGAAGCGAGGCGTTGTCGTCCATCCAGTTGCGGACCTTGAAGGGCAACCGTTTCAAAAGTTCGACCGTCACGTCCCCGGCCGATTGGAGGTCCCCGCAGCGCGCGGCGATGGCGGAAACCTCGTTGCCCATGGCGAGCATGCCCTGGGCGGTCCGCAGTGAGACGAAGGCCTCGGAGAGGTCTTTCTCGTAGTATCCGGAGCGGAAGATCGCCTTGACTCGCATGAGGCGTTGCACATCGGCGGTGGCCACGTACAAATGCTCGCCGGGATGCACGCCCAGTTTCTCGGCCATGCGGAAACCGATGGCGATGTCCGAAGGCCCCAGTTTCGGCGCGATGCCGTCGGGGAAGTGTTTGGCGATGTTGACCACGCGGCGATAGGCGTCCGGTTCGATACCGACCAGCGAGATACCCAGGTTGGTCCTTCCGCGGCTGACGGTGGCATTGCCCTGGATAAAGCCCGCCACGGCCGTGACGCCTGGGCAGTCGGCGACCTGTTTGGCGACGGCGTGGTAGCCGTTCAGGTCGTGATGGCGGGGAAAGGTCCGATCGTCAAAGGCAAGCACCGTCGCGGACCCCAGCGAGGCCCGCAGCGCCGCGTCAATCTGTCCGCGGGGTTTTTCCCGCGGCCAGATGGTGATGTGCGCGGAGTTCTGTTCCACGGCCCGGTCGATGATGTCGTCGTAGAAACTGGCCATGGTGCTTCCGACGTAGATCATCACCAGCACGGCCAGGGCCAGTCCCAGCACCATCGCCAGGCTGTGCCAGAGATGGCGCGTGAGGTTGCGCCCGGCCAGGTTGAACTCATAGGGCAGTGGCATGAGGCAATCCTACGGGACGGCGACGCTTTGTCCCGGTTCCAGACCGGAGACGATCTCGGTCCAGTTTCCGTCGCTGTTTCCGGCGACAACCTTGTGGCGGCGGAAGCCCCCGCCGCGCTTCAGCAGCACGGTGGCGTCCTGTCCGCTGCCGCGAACAGCCGAGGCGGGCACACGAACCACGCCCTGGCGAAAGTGGCGGACCAGGGAGATGTCCACGGCCATTCCGTCCATCAGCGCCACGGGCGAAGGTTTTTCCAGCTTCAGCAACACGGTGACCGTTCCGCTCTCCGGATCGACGCGGGGGAGGATCTGGGTGACGACGGCATCGAAGGGCTTGTCAGGATAGGCGTCGGCCAGCACTTTGCCGGTATGTCCGGGGGCGATTCCACTGAGCTGGTTTTCCTGCACCTGGGCGCGAATCTCGACGGATTCAACGTCGTTGAGGTTCAGCAGCACCTGCCCCGGGGCGACGATCTCCCCGACGTTGACGGACTTGGCGGTGATCACCCCGGCGTGGGGGGCCTTCAGGATGTACTTGTCGCGGAGGGCCTGGCATCGCTGAAGTTCGCCCTCGGCCAGTCGGACCTCGGCTTCGGCCCGTCCGATCTGCTCCGGTCGCGCGCCGGCCTGGAGAAGCTCCAGGCTCGCCTGAGCAGCCTTCATCGCCGCCTGGGCGACCTTGAGCTGGTTGGCGGCCTGGTCCAGTTCCGAGGACGTGGCCGCGCCGCGCTTGGCCAGGTCGCTGTATTTCTTGTATTCCGTCTCGGCGAAGGCGAGCTTGGATTCCGCTTGCAGCGTTTCCTGGGTGGCCTTGGTGATTTCTTCCTTGCGAGGCCCGGCCATCAGTTCCGCCAGGGAATGCTTATAGAGGTCCACGGAGGCTTGGGCCTTGGCGCACTCGGCGGCCATGACGCGGTCGTCCAGCTCGATGAGGGTCTGGTCCTTTGCCACAAGCTGCCCTTCGCTTACGTTCACGCCGCGCACGGCGGCCAGGACCTCCGGGGCGACGGCGATCTTCCGGGTGCAGCGTATGGCGCCGGAAACCGTCACTCCCTCCAGCAGATCTCCGGTGTCCACCGTGTAGGTGGCGGAGGCTCCGGATCGGGCGAAGCGCCAGGCCAGCAAGCCCGCGGCGACGATTCCTATCGCCAGGACCGCCGCCAGAAGGCGTTTGGATGTGATGGATGCGAGCATGACAATCTCCGGAAATGGGCCGTCGCCTTGCGAGGGCGGCTTGTGTATGTATCGGTGATAGCCCCGCGCGGGGTCAAGCCTCCTGTCACTTTGGCGCCGCCAGGGATTCCATGATCGCAACGGCTTGTCCGGGACCGAGTTCGACGACCTCCCCGAAACCGGCCAGGAACTGCCCGTCCGCCATGGGTGTGCAGTGCTTCAGCACGCCGCGATGGATTAGCGACTCCCGCGGTCCGCGCGACTCGATGCGAAGGATCATCTCCGTGCCGGTGGGAAAGGGCAGGGCCTGGCAGAGTCGCACGCCCAGGCCCTCGGCCGAGCAGTTGACCGCGTACCCCGTTCGCGGCGTGGTTGGGGCGCCGGAGGCCAGGATCTCGGCCGGCCAGAGCGAAACGGCCATCTGTTCGGCCGGGTCGATCTCCCATCGCGGGTGTTTGCGCTGGCTGAGTTCCGTTACCTTGATCGGCCGGGCGACGGTGAGGGCTTCCACACGCCGTCCGGGCTGCTGCATGTGGTGGCAGTAGCCCAATACGCGGGTGACGGCCTGGAGAAGCATGTCGCCCACGGAAAACACCATGCCCACGTAGCAACCGTCGGGGAGGAAGACTTTCCTGCCTTTGGGGCCCTCGGAAATGGGCACGGCCAGGACCACATTGCCATCGGGGGCGACGCCCAGAAAGCGGGAAGAGAGGCGTTTTTCCGGACCGGAACGCAGCGGGCGAACCACCAGGCAGACCTGGGCCAACCGGGCGACCGCCTCGACGATGGCGACTTGCGAGAACGACGTCTTGGGCATCGTAGGCATTTCCACTTCTTTATATCTGGCGCGGCGGCTGGGGCCGGATTAGGCGCAGCCCAAGCGCGGGCGTGGTCTTTCCGCCGTCCCGTGATAGGATTATCGACACCTTGCATCCGCGGGTTCAGCTATGCCGACGGGCGGGGAATTCCCCACGACTCTCTATCCGGCGGCGGGGAGGAGGGGGAAGTATTGCAGCGGTCGCTGAAACATGTCGATAACTACTAGTCGATAACTACTAGATGGTGCGCGGTAGTGTGGGCAAACGCGCCGGAGAGTAGAGATGGCCTTTACCAGGCTGGATGACGGGCCTATACTGGCATACTCACATCCATCGACTGGGACGACGACTTCACAGGGCAGGCGGCCGGCAGGGCGGGCAAGGCCCGTCCGATTGGCGCGGCGCCTGAAAGGATATCGATGCGGGAAGCCACGCAATTCCCGCGAACACAAAGGACTTACGGCCGTATGAACTGCCAGGAGCCAAGCCCTAGCCCCCGGTGGAAACATTCGGTCAAAGGAGAATGCACGCCATGACAACCAGAACGAGTTTGGTATTCGTTGTTGCCATGATGCTGGGCTGCGGCGCCCTCGGCGGCTGCTACCACAGCAAGAAGCTTAAGGCTTTCCTGATGGAGCCGAGGAAACCGGTGTCGGGGACGGAATACCGCGTGCTGCCGCCCGATGTCATTGCGGTAACTTCCGTTCACGTTCCGGAGGTCAGCGGGGTCAAGACACAGGTTCGGCCGGACGGAAAGGTTAACCTGCCCCTTGTCGGAGAGGTGGACGTCGCCGGAAAGACGCCCAAGGAGATCGAGGCGGAGATCAACAAGGCTTCCAAGGAATACTACGAGCAGGTGGACTCCACCGTGGAAGTGGTGGCCTACAGGTCCCAGCGTTACTACGTCTTCGGGCAAGTTAGCGCCCCCGGGGCCAAGCCCTGGACCGGTCGGGACACCCTGCTGGACGTATTGGTGGAGGCCAAGCCCAATACGTTGGCCTGGCCGGAGAGGATCATAGTCGTCCGGGGTGACGAGCCACAGGTCGGTGGATGGGTAGCCACGCAACCGGCCAAATCCTACAAGGTCACCGGGATCAATCCTCCGCCCAAAGGGCAGCATCGCAAAACGATGGTCATCAACCTGATGGCCATGGTGGAATCCGGCGACATGGCCAACAACATCCTGCTGCTTCCCAACGACGTCATCTACGTGCAGCCCAACCCGCTGGCCAGGATAGGCCTGGCGATTCAGATGGTGCTGTTCCCGATTCGGCCGGCGGCCGAGACGGTGACGGTGCCCGCCAGCGTTGTCCCTTAGCGAGGAATCCATGTTGGCAAGAGGCGGAAAAACCACCCGCGACCTGTTGAGGATCGTTTTCCGACGCTGGCCGGTGTTCCTGCTGGGCGCTGCCTTCTTCACCGTGGCGGCGATCATCGCCGCGCATTTCGTGCCCCTGAAGTACACCGGTACGGCGATCTTCCGGATCGGTCTGGAGGCGGCGGCAGACCGCATCTCCCCCATCAGCGGGGAGACGCTGGAAACAGTCAAGGAACGCCTGCGATCAGACCTGACCAGCTACAGGGCCGTGGAAGAAGCCATCGAGACGCTGGGCCTGACCAAGGGCCTGCCTCGCGGCGAGGATGGACGACTCACCGCCGAGGGGGATCGCAGCCGCCTGGAGATGATCGACGGCATACGAAAGAACATCAGTGTCCAATGGGAGTCCCGTAGCCAGCAGGAAGACCTGGTGTCGGTCAGTTTCACGCATGGCGACCCCACGTTGGCCGAGAGCATGCCCGCGGTACTGATCACCTGGTACATCAACCATACCTACAACCTCATCCGGGAAGGGCTGAAGACCACCCACGATTTCATCCAGCAGAATGTGGACAACTGCCACAAGGGGCTGGAGGCCCTGCGAAAGCAGCGGATCGAGTTCGAGACCCAACATGCCGGCATGTTGCCGGACAACCCCAGCGCGCTACAGGACCGCATCCAGACGGTCAGCAGCGACCTGGAGGTCCTGCGGCGGCAGCAGAGCGTCGCCCAGCAGAAGCTCCAGAGGGTCCAATTCCACGGGACCACCCAGCCCAGCAGTGAGCCAAGCACCCAGCCAAGCACCCAGCCCATCGAGATCATGGGACCCAATCCCGTCCTGGCTGCGCTGAAGGACGAACTGCGGAAGTCCAAGGACGATCTGGAGATCGCACTGAATGTCCCGCCCCGGATGACCGAAAAGCACCCTCGCGTGCAGGAGCTTCGCGCCCGGATCGAACAGCTCGAGAAGCGCATCCAGGAAGAACCCGCCCAGGCGGTGTTGCAGACGCTGAATGTGCCCGAAGAGGCCAGCCTTCGCGTGCTGAAAATGGAGGCCGAGGCGGAATTGGCCATGACCAACAAGGAGATCGAGCGCCTCGAAAACCTCCTGCAATCCTATCAGTCGCTGTGGGCTAATTACGGTCCGGTGCGACAGCAGTACCTTGAGTTTGTCCAGAAAAGCGAGGACCTTAACAAGCAGGCATCCATGTGGCAGCAGAAGCAGATGGACGTGGAAGCCGCCCTCCAGGCCCAGATGAGCGAGAGCGGCATGCGACTGGCCGCCGTCCAGAATCCCCAGAAGCAGTTCCGCCCTTCCTCCCCGACGATGGCGATGGTCATGGCTTGCGCTATTCTGGGCGGGCTGGCCTTCGGCGGCGGAATGGTGTTCTTGTCCAGCGTGTTGGACCGCTCCATCACCGCGACGGAAGATGCCGCCGGACACTTCGATATTCCGATCGTTGGCGTCATTGGAGAGATCTATAGTAAGCGGGACCTGGCCATTCGGCGCCTCAAGAAACTGATCATCGTGCCGATCGTGACCCTGGTGGTTCTGGTGGCCCTGGGCTTATCGAGCCTGAGCATCTACCTGCGGTTGGAGGACCCTCAGCGATACAAGGACGGGTGGAAGGTCAATCCGGCCAAGTTCCTGATGGAGTACTCAACCCCCGCCAGGCCGTCCCGCCTGGCGCCCTGAGGAACCTGACAAGCCGATATGTACCTTGCCTTCTACAAGCTCCGCGAGTTTCCCTTCGCTATCTCGTGCGACGAGAAATTCTTCTATGAAAGCGCCGTCCATGCCGAGGCGCTGGGCAACATGATGTACACGGTGCAGCATCGCAAGGGCATGGTGCTGGTGACGGGGGAAGTGGGGGCGGGCAAGACCTTCGTGGGCAACATGCTGGGCACCCGTCTGGGCGTGGGCTGCCAGTTGGTGATGATGAAGAACCCCCCGCAGTCCAGCAAGCAACTCCTGCGGGCGCTGGCGTCGGGGTTGGGCATGAATCTCAAGCCCAATGCCGACAAGTTGGCCCTGCTGGAGGGCCTGGAGCAACATCTTATCCGCGTCTACCAGCGCGGCCGGCTGGCGGCGCTGATCCTGGACGAGGCCCAGGACCTTACCGCCTCGGCGCTGGAGGAGCTGCGACTGCTGTGGAACTGGGAGATCAACGGTCAGCGCCTGATACAGATCGTCCTGATCGCCCAGCCGGAACTGCGGTCCAAACTGCTGGAACCCAAGTGGGAACCGCTGCGACAGCGCATCGTGCTGAGCTATCACCTGAGACACCTTTCCTCGGCCGACACGACGGCCTACGTCAACCATCGCCTGAGGATCGCCTCCGACGGTCAGTGCCTGGCGCAATTCACCCCCGATGCGATGGGGGACATCTACGCGGCCACCGACGGCATCCCCCGGCTGATCAACGTGCTCTGCGACAACTCGCTGCTGGTGGGCTATGCCAAGGGCAGCCATGCCATTGACCGCTCGCTGGTGACGGAGGTAATCCGCGATATGACCTGCTGGGGGCTGAAGGTGGGGCCCGCGGCGCCTTCCTCGGATGAGGCGAGAATGACCGGTTAGGAGTTTCCCCGTGGCGAACGTATGGAATGCGATGAAGAAGCACCAGGCCGAGTCGGGCTCCCAGCCCCCCCCGGAGGCCTCTTCCGCCGCGACGACCGGGGCAGTGTCGGCGACGACAATGACGGCGCCCGCGCCGGTGGCGCCGATGTCGTCACAGCAGTCCGTTGATCAGGTCAAGGGCAAAGGATACTCTCCACTGTTGATGGCCTATCACGATCGCGGAGGCAAGGTCACCGAGGAATATCGGGCGCTGCGGACCAATCTGCTGGCACAGTGCAACGACCGGAAGTTCTGCTACCTGGTCACCTCCTCCCAGCCCGAAGAAGGCAAGACGATCACCTGCCTGAACCTGGGCATTGTGATGACCGAGCGGGTGGACCGCCGCACGGTGATCGTGGATTGCGACCTGCGCAAGGGAACGGCGGCCAAATTGCTGGGCGCGGAGCCCAACCCTGGCGTGGCCGAGGTGCTCCGCGGGCAGGCGACGCTGAAAGACGTGGTGCAGGCCACGGCGCTGCCGAATTTGTTCTTCATCCCCACGGGAAAAGCCGACGCCCACGAGGTCGGGGAAATCATGGGCCGGCTGGAACTCGATGAATTGGTCGAGCAGTTACGGCGACAGTTTGACTATGTCCTCTTTGACACCCCGCCGGTCAACATCGCCTCCGACGCCGGGATGCTGGGAAAGGCCACCGGGGAGGCCCTTCTGGTGGTGCGGATGAACAAGACGCACCGCGAGTCGGTGGACCGCGCGATGGCGTTGCTGCACGCCGCCAACGTCAGGCCCGTGGGCATCATCCTGACACATCAGAAATTCCACATCCCCAACTACCTGTATCGCTACTCCTGAGGCCGCCGGATGCGACGGAGCCTAGTCGTCCCGATGGCGCAACAGGAACCGCCCTCCGGGTTGTGGGGCGGCGGGCAGGTCGGGACGGGGAAAACCAATGACACGACTGCTGTTCATAGCGCATCGCGTGCCTTATCCGCCCAACAAGGGCGAGCGGCTACGGGCGTTGGAGCAGATCAAGGCCCTCGCCGGGCATTTTCGCGTCACGGTCGCGGCCTTTGCGCACGATCGGGCGGATTACGAATCCGCCGATGCCCTGCGTCACTGGGCCGAGGATGTCATCCTGGCCCCGGCGGGGGGATGGACGGGGACGATGCGCGGCGCCGCCTGTCTGCTGAGGGGACGGTCCGCCGGCGAGGGAGTTTTTTGTGCCAAGAACCTCTTGACGGCGATGGAGGGGTCCACCCGCCGGGGACCTTTCGGCCTGGTCGTGGCCAGTTCCTCCACCACGCTGCCGGTTGCCCTGGCTGTTCCCGCGGCGGCCAGGGTGATGGACCTGGTGGACGTGGACAGCGCCAAGTGGCTGCGTTACGCGGAGACTTCCCGCTCGCCCATGCGGTGGATCTATCGCCGGGAGGCCGCGGGCATCCGTCGGCTGGAGCGGATGGCGATCGAACGGTGTGACGCGGTGGTCGTCATCAGCTCGGCGGAGGCGGCGGTCCTTGAGGGTCCATCCGACAAGGTGGTCGTCGTCGGAAACGGCGTGGACACGGAATACTTCACCCCGCAACCCAGACCTGCTGGCGGTACTACCATCGTGTTCACCGGGACCATGAGCTACCGCCCCAACGCCGAGGGCGTCTGCTGGTTCGTCCGGGAGGTTTGGCCGGAACTGAAGCGGAGTCGTGGGGACCTGCGATTCCTGATCGTGGGGCGGGCCCCGACCCGTGCGGTGCGGCGGCTGGCGGAGAATCCGGGCGTGGTCGTCACCGGTTCGGTTCCCGACGTCCGCCCGTATCTGGCCTCCGCCGACCTGGCCGTGGCGCCGCTGCGCATTGCCCGGGGTGTCCAGAACAAGATACTCGAAGCG